>WNFV01001259.1_pt1 | contig 34720 bp, 36 predicted proteins | sample 5400101 | NCBI WGS metagenome assembly WNFV01 (sample SAMN13153361, study PRJNA577476) | soil metagenome | isolation source: 115 cm soil or saprolite under grassland replicate 1 | place: USA:California | collected 2016-06-15 | reverse complement strand
CACCCAACAAGCTCTTGCTAAGCTTCCGCATGTTCATCTCCTCTCTTAAGTAAGCTACTGCTCGATAACTACTCGTCGTCGTCGTGATCCCGTTCATCGCGTTCCTCGGTTTCCGGCTTGAGATCGACCCGTCTGCCCACGCTCGGCACGCCGTTCCTGTCCACGACGAAGAGCATGTAAATGCCCGGGACCGCCTGTGCGGGCAGTCTCGGCGCCCTGACCCGCAGCTCGCCGTCGTCGTCGCGCTTTGCCTGGAACGCCAGCTTCACGTAGCGGTCACCCGTGGTCAAGCTGTGGGTGTTGTGGTCGCTGCGAAGCAGCACGACCGAGGCGATCGCGCGCGGATCCGCCGCAACCTCGACCTCGAAGTGCCCGCGGTACGAGATCTTCCCGGGCGCCTTCGCGATAACCGGTCGCACCGCCCGACTGCCGTCCTGGTTGAACAGGTAGGACGGGGAGAACACCTGCCCGACGGGAACCCCGAGGTCCGGGTCGCCGCGCGGCAGCAACCCGGCGTACGAGCTCGTCAGCGGGAACGACGGGTCGTCGGGTCGAACCAGCGCTTCCCGGTTCTCTCCGGCGAAGAACACCGACGCATCGGGCAGCAGGGTCGCGGTGCCGTGAAGGCCTCGCGACACCGTCGTCTTGGCCAGCTTGGTGACCGAGCCGGTCGCGGGATCGAACATCTGGAAGTGATGGCCTTCTCGCTCCTCGAAAGTGCACAGTCTGCCATCGACATTGCATCCCGCCGAGCGGTTCACGCCCTGACCGATGAGCACCTTGCCGTCGGGGAGCAGCACTGCCTTGGTCGTGGCGAGCGGCTGCAGGATGCTGCCCACCTTCTCCCATCGCGGCCTCGCATCGGCGAAATCGATGCTCTCGACCGTCCCCGTCTGATCGCCGTTCTGGTCCTGCCCCGAAATCATGAACCACTTGTGCGACACCGTATGCCCGTCGCGGTCGATTTCCACCAGGCTCGCGGTGGGGCAGCAGTAAGGCCTGACTTCCGCCGCCGTGTCGAGGAGCGTCCAGTGGTTCTTCGCAGGGATATTGCGGTTGGGATCCTTCAGCGCCGCGAGCACGTCCAGACACCAGGTCGTCCCTTTGGTGAAAGCAGGCGTGCCTCCTCCGATGCCGAACTTGGCGCCGCCGGGGATGGCCTCGCTTGCCACGCTGCCGTAATCCATCTCCCCGTTGAACGTGCACACCTTCCAGTCGTCCCTCCCCGGGCCGGTCTCGACGACCTCGAGCTGCGGGTAGAGCGGAAAGGCCATCCGCGCGTTTTCGAGCGCGATGTTCCGATCGGTCTTCGGGTCGTAGACCTCGGGAACGACCTGGTTGACCCGGCTGGCGGTGAACGCCGTGTCCGTCTGGCTCATGTTCTGGCGGCCCTTGCTAGCGCGGGCGGGATCGGGTCCCACGGAGTTGTCCTGGTCGAAGCCGCCGACGACCAGCACCGTGTCGTTCGGCAGCGCAATCGCCGACGGATACCAGCGGGCGTATTTCTGATCCGAGGGTTCCGAGGGCTGGGTGCTCTGCTGGTCCCTGGGATCGCAGTTGTCGTAGAACTGGGCGTTCGGGTCGCGGGCGAACAACGCCAGGCCGAACGGATCCCTGTTCCAATTCGCGCGGGTGCACGGCTGCGCCCGCTTCACCCACGTTTCGCTGTCCGGGTCGAAGATGTTGACCTTGTACAAGCCGTTGTCGCTCTGCATGTCGTGGCCGCCGAAGACGTAGACCCGTCCGTCGGAGAGCGTCGTGCGCGCATTGCAATAAGTGTTGTAGAACATGCCCTTCGAATAGCCGTTCTCGGCAAAGGCCGCCCGGTTCATGGCGAAGTCGGCCTCGTCCAGCAGGGCCGTATGGAACTTGCCGCTGTTCTTGAAGGCGTCGGGGTGGCTGATGTCGAACAGCAGCTGCCTTTCCATCGTGCGAACCGCGTTGATGCGCGTCGGCACGCTCTGGCTCAGTCCCTGGCGCATCAGATAGCCGCCGTAGGTGAGCCTTTGGAACGAGTCATCCGCCGAGCGGGTCGTCCCCAGGCCCAGGAACGGATCGAAGCCGTTCAGGACGTCCCTCAAGGACGAATTGAACTGGTTGCCGGCGGTGGTCAGTGCGCCGCCGGCGATCGCGAGGTCGACCAGCGCGGGGTCGGCCATGTCGTTGGGGGTGTACTCCGGGAATCTGGCGTGAAACAGGATCTTGGGATTCTGCGAATTCTTCTTCCATACCAGACCCATATGCACCCCTTCGGTACTCTGCATCGGGATCAGGGGGGAAACCTGCCCACATTGCGATGGCGGACAGTTGGCATTGGGATCAGGGAACCCGCCCTGCGCAGAAGCTCCCGACCAGAGACCGAGCGTGAACCACATCAGCGCGCCGGCACCCCGGGCTGCAAACCCGATTCTCGTACTCATCGTGGACCTCCTCGTTCTGACTGGGATTAAGGTCGATGAAACGCCTCGTATGCGTATACAACTCGCGCGCAAAAGTATTCCCGCCCAATGATAGGCGTCAGCGGCAGCTTGAGTCGACGCTATCTCTGGCAAGATATTAGAAGTCGCAAATCGTTAAGCTATTGAACGTAGGGAGAAATGCGCCATTTTTCGCGAATTCGCCTAGAATCCCCGCTGGGGGATGGGGACAAGCATGGCGAAATCAGGGGAAGGCTGGCTCGACGAGACGCGTTCTGCGTATCTGTACCGCGCGATCGCAGAGGTCGAGCGCGGCGCGCCCCGAGCGGAGCTGTTCCAGCAGCTCGCGCGCGAAGCCGAGGGGCAGGCCGCGATCTGGGCGAAGAACGCGGGGCTCGCGTCGGTTCCCGCCTTCGTCCCCGATTTGCGCACCCGCATCGTTGCGGGCCTCGTGCGACGCTACGGCCCGCGCGCGATGCGCGGAATTCTCGCCGCAATGAAAGTGCGTGGGCTCTCCGTATACAGCCACGCCGTGCCAGGGCACCCTGCGCCGACCTCGGCGGACGAGGTCGGCAAGCGCCATCGCGGCATTGCGGGCGGCGGAAATCTGCGTGCCGCCGTATTCGGCATCAACGACGGACTGGTGTCCAACGCAAGCCTCATCCTGGGTGTGGCAGGTGCGTCGGCGAACAACAGCACTATCCTGCTCTCCGGTATCGCCGGTCTGCTGGCGGGAGCGTTCTCCATGGCTGCCGGCGAGTATGTTTCGGTGCGCTCGCAGCGGGAGATGTACGAGCATCAGATCGGGCTGGAGCGGGCCGAACTGGCCGAGTATCCGGAAGAGGAAGCCGAGGAGCTCGCGTTGATCTATGCGGCGCGCGGGATGAGCGTGAGTGACGCCCATGGCCTCGCGCGACGCACCATCGCCGATCCGCGCCTGGCGCTCGACACGCTGGCGCGCGAGGAGCTCGGCCTCAATCCCGATGACCTCGGCTCGCCTCGGGGAGCGGCGCTGTCCTCGTTTTTTTCGTTCGGCGCCGGCGCGCTGGTGCCGCTTGCGCCGTTTCTGTTCGCGCGCGGCGACGGTGCTCTTATCGCGGCGGTCGCAATGACCGCCGTCGCTTTGTTCGGGGTCGGCTCGATGATCAGCCTGTTCACGGGCCGCAGCGCGGTGCGCGACGGCCTGCGCATGCTCGCGATAGGCGGCGGCGCGGGGGCGGTCACCTACGTCATCGGCACGCTGCTCGGCGTGAGCCTCGTCTGACCGGCCGCGAAACAGGAAATGGAGGCAGGGTTCGTCGTTCACAGTCTCGTCGGGTTTTTCGTCCTGCATGCCATCGCCTGGGCTCTGAGCGAAGACCGCAGAACCGTCGTCTGGCGGCCGGTTATCGCCGGCATGCTGCTGACCTTTGGGCTGGGACTCGTGCTGTTGAAGGCGCCCTACGCCAAAGATGTTTTTCTCGCCTTGAACGGCGCGCTCAACGCGCTTGAAAAAGCGACGCAGGACGGAACCGCGTTCGTATTCGGTTTCCTGGGCGGCGGAGCGCTGCCGTTCGTCGAAACCTATCCGGGAGCGAGCTTCGTGCTCGCGTTCCGGGCGCTGCCGCTGGTGCTGGTGGTGAGCGCGCTCTCGGCGCTGCTCTTCTACTGGCGAGTGCTGCCCTGGATCGTGAACGTGTTTTCGATTCTCCTGCAAAAGACCATGGGCGTCGGCGGCGCGATCGGCTTGTCCTCCGCGGCGAACGTGTTCGTCGGCATGGTCGAGGCCCCCCTGGTCGTCAAGCCCTATATCCGGAACATGAGCCGCGGTGAGCTCTTCATCCTCATGAGCTGCGGCATGGCGACCGTCGCCGGCACCGTGATGGCGCTCTACGCGAGCATTCTCTCGAAGGTGATTCCCGACGCGCTGGGGCACATCCTGATCGCCTCGATCATCAGCACTCCGGCGGCGATCGCGGTTTCGGTGCTCATGGTTCCGGGGGAGGCGCCGGCGACGGAGGGAAAACTCGTGGCCCAGGCCGCGACCTCGAGCATGGACGCGGTCACCCGCGGGACCGTCGATGGGGCGCAACTCCTTGTCAATATCGTCGCGATGCTCCTCGTGCTGGTGGCGCTGGTGAGCCTCGCCAATCAGGTGCTGGCGCTGCTTCCCGAGGTGGCCGGAGCGCCGGTCACGCTGCAGCGCGTGCTCGGTGTCGCATTAGCGCCCCTTGTCTGGATCATGGGCATTCCGTGGTCGGAGGCGACGACGGCCGGGGCGTTGATGGGAACGAAGACCGTGCTCAACGAGCTGCTCGCCTACATCGACCTCGCGAGACTTCCCGATGGCGCGCTCGCGCCTCGCAGCCGGCTGATGATGACTTACGCGCTGTGCGGCTTCGCCAATTTCGGCAGCCTTGGCATCATGATCGGGGGCCTGGCGACCATGGCGCCGGAACGCCGCGACGAGATCGTTTCCCTGGGCGGAAAAACCATCCTCTCCGGAACGCTCGCGACCTGCGTTGCGGGTTCGGTCGTGGGCATTCTCTATTGAGGCACCGGATTTTCCGCTAAGATCGCGAGATGAAGTCGGCGGAAATCCGAGCAAGCTTCCTGAGGTTCTTCGAAGAGCGCGGCCACGCGGCCGTCGCCTCGAGCCCGCTCGTTCCGGCGAACGATCCGACGCTGCTTTTCACCAACTCGGGGATGGTGCAGTTCAAGGACGTGTTTCTCGGCAGGGAAACGCGAGCGTACAAGCGCGCGGTCACCTCTCAACGCTGTTTGCGCGCAGGCGGCAAGCACAACGATCTCGAGAACGTCGGCTACACCGCGCGTCACCACACCTTCTTCGAGATGCTCGGCAACTTCTCCTTCGGCGACTACTTCAAGCGCGACGCGATCCGCTATGCCTGGGACCTGCTGACCAAGCTGTACAAGCTGCCGCCTGAACGCTTGTGGACGACGGTGTATCGCGAGGACGACGAGGCCTACGATCTCTGGACGAACGAGATCGGCGTGCCGAAAGCGCGCTGCGTCCGCGTCGGCGACAAGCCCGGAGGCCCGAAATACCAGAGCGATAACTTCTGGCAGATGGCCGACACGGGCCCCTGCGGTCCCTGCAGCGAAATCTTCTACGACCACGGGCCCGGGATCCCAGGGGGCGCGCCCGGGTCGAGCGAAGCCGAAGGCGACCGCTACATCGAGATCTGGAATCTGGTTTTCATGCAGTTCAATCGGGACGACAAGGGCGCGATGACGCCCCTGCCCAAACCCTGTGTGGACACGGGCATGGGCCTGGAGCGAATCGCAGCCGTTCTCCAGGGCGTGCACTCGAACTACGAGATCGACCTGTTCCGGGACCTGATACGCGCCGCGGGGCGGGAGACGGGGACGAAAGACCTCGCGAACAATTCGCTGAACGTCATCGCCGATCACATCCGGGCGTGCGCCTTTCTTGTTGTGGACGGCGTCATACCCGGAAACGAAGGACGCGGTTACGTCCTTCGGCGAATCATCCGCCGCGCCATCCGCCACGGCTACAAGCTCGGCCGCAAGGAGCCCTTCTTCCACCGCCTCGTCGCGGACCTGTCGCGCGCGATGGGCGAGGCCTATCCGGAATTGGCGCGGGCGAAGGAGCGCGTCACCCAGGTGCTCAAGGCGGAGGAGGAACGCTTTGCCGAGACGCTGGAGAACGGCATGAAAGTGCTGGAGGGCGCACTGCATCGCGAAGACCGCATGCTCGACGGCGAGACCGTGTTCCAGCTCTACGACACCTTCGGTTTCCCGATCGATCTGACTGCGGACATGGCGCGCGAGCGCGGCATCATGATCGACCACGCGGGATTCGAGGCGGCGATGCAACGCCAGCGCGAGCGCGCCCGCGCCGCGGGCAAGTTCAAGATGAACGCGGGCGTCGAGTATTCCGGCCGCGCGACCGAATTCCGCGGCTACGACACTCTCGCACTCGATGACGCCAAAGTGACGGCCCTCTACAGGGAGGGGACTTCGGTGCCGGTCATCGCGGCGGGCGAAGCCGCCATCGTCGTGCTGGACAAGACTCCGTTCTACGCCGAGTCGGGCGGCCAGGTGGGCGACGCGGGTGAGCTCGTCGCCGCGGGCGGCACTTTCGCCGTCTCGGACACGCAGAAAATCCAGTCCGAAGTGTTCGGCCATCACGGCTCGCTCGCGACCGGTCGGCTCTCCGTGGGCGACAAAGTGGCGGCGCACGTGGACGCGCCGCGCCGCGCGCGCACCATGCGCAATCACTCGGCCACTCACTTGATGCACAAGGCCCTACGCGAGGTGCTGGGGCCGCACGTGCAGCAAAAGGGCTCGCTGGTGGATGCCGACAAGACGCGCTTCGACTTCTCGCACGACGCGGCTATGACCGATGAACAGGTCCGTCGCATCGAAGCGATGGTCAATGCGGAAATTCTCAGGAACGAGGCGACTTCGGCGCGCATCATGAAGTTCGACGACGCGGTCAAGGGCGGCGCCATGGCGCTCTTCGGCGAGAAGTACGGCGACGAGGTGCGCGTGCTCGACATCGGCTCCTCGCGCGAGCTGTGCGGCGGCACGCATGTGGCCCGCACCGGCGACATCGGCTTTTTCAAGATCACGTCCCAGGGCGGCGTGGCGGCGGGCGTGCGCCGCGTCGAGGCGACCACCGGCGAGGGCGCGCTCGCCTGGGTGCAGGCGATGGAAGACGAGCGGCGTTTCGTCGAAGGGTTCTATCAGGCGTCGGGCGACGCCCTGAAGGAAAAGCTCAAGGCGGAGCGCGAGGAGAAAAGGGCGCTGGAAAAGGAGCTCGCGCGCCTGAAGTCGAGGCTCGCAGCTAGCCGGGGCGAAGACCTCGCGGCGCAGGCCGTGGAGGTCAAAGGCATCAAAGTGCTCGCGGCGGCGCTCGACGGCGCGGATGCGAAGACCTTGCGCGAGACGCTCGACAACTTGAAGACCAAGCTCAAATCCGCGGCGATCGTGCTCGGCTCGAGCGAGGGCGGGAAGGTCAGCCTGATCGCCGGGGTTACTCCGGACCTTACCGCGAAGCTGAAGGCCGGCGAGCTGGTGAATTTCGTCGCCCAGCAGGTAGGCGGCAAGGGAGGAGGCCGGGCCGACATGGCGCAGGCGGGCGGCACCGAGCCCGCAAAAGTTCCCGCGGCCCTGGACTCGGTGCGTCAGTGGGTGGAGAAGCGCCTCTAGCGGCGCGGCCGGTCGCCTAAAATCCGATCCGCTGCTTTTTCGGCGAGCGCGCGTCGCCGATGTCGGAGACATCGATTTCGTCGCGGCCCGCGAGCTTCGCGTTGCCGAAAGCGTTCATGATGGCGCGGCGCATTTCCCGGGGCGAGAGCTCCGCGAATCGCTCCTGCACCTCGTGCGCGAGCTCTTCGGGAAAGTCCTTGCCCCAGTCGTGGCCGCCGCGGATCTCGCCGTAGATCGCCTGCGCGATGCGAGCCGAGCCGTCCCGGTCGGGCGACCCGACCTCGTAGATGTTCATGCGGTTGAGGATCGGATCCGGGATCTTGGATTCTTCGTTTGCCGTGGCGATCCACACCACGCCCGAGGCATCGATCGGGATCTCGACGAACTCATCCACGAACTCGGCTGCCGTGTCGCGCTCGAGCAGCATGTACAGCGCACCCAGCGGATCGTACTGATTGCCGCCGCCCGCCTTGTCGAGTTCGTCGACCATGATCACCGGGTTGGCGTAGGTGCCGTTCAGAATGGTCTCGAATACCTTTCCGGGCTTGGCGTTCTTCCATTGCGATGAAGCCCCGGAGATGACCCAGCCCGCGGTCATCGAGCTCATCGAGCAAAGACCGAAGCCCGTGGACAGGAGCTGCGACAGACGCCGGCCGAAATAGGTCTTGCCGATTCCCGGCTCTCCGAGCAGAAGCATCGGCGGCAACTCCAGGCAGTCGTTGGACGAAGCGCACAGCGCGATGTGCTTCTTGACGTCGTCGAGGACTTCCGCGAAGTTGGGAAGTTCGTCGTAGAGACTCTCCATCGCCGGAATTCCCGAGGGCTTCACCGTGAGGCGGGTGCCGCCCGCCTTGATCATTTTTTCATAGGTGGACTTCAGCGCATCGTTCGCCGAAGCGGAAAGGTCCTGCAACGCGCGGTCGACTTCCGCGACGTCATAGACATCCTTGAATCCTCCGATCGGGATGTTGACCGCTGCTGTCGTCATTCTGGCTGCCTCCAGGTGAACACAACTTATCACGCAAGAACGATGCCTACAACCCGTCTGACATCCTCAACGGACTGTGGTTTCGGGGCGTTGACCGGCTGTTCTGGCACTCTCGCACCGCGTCTGCCAAGGCGTGACGTATTTGGCAGTCGGAGGAAACGCATGAGCCGATGCCGTCGTTACTAGGGACTGCACGGAATACGGAATGCGTGCCGCTCGCGCCGGCCGCAACGGATTTATTCGGGTAAAATTCAAACTATTCAGATTCTTAGAGAATACCCGCCGCGACAGCCATGCATTTCAAAGTCGACGACGTCAGAATCCGGGAAATCAAGGAACTCGCGCCGCCCGCGCACCTGCTGCGCGAATTTCCCTGCTCCGAGAAAACCGAGGAGCTGACCTATCGCACGCGGCAAGCGATTCATCGTCTCCTCCACGGGTCGGACGACAGGATGCTCGTCATTATCGGCCCGTGCTCGATCCATGATCCCGTGGCGGGTCTCGAGTACGCGCGCAAGCTGGTCGAAATGCGAAAAGAACTCGAGCGGGACCTCGTCATCGTCATGCGAGTGTATTTCGAGAAACCGCGCACTACCGTGGGTTGGAAGGGGCTGATCAACGATCCGGATCTCGACGGCAGTTTCCACATCAACAAGGGGCTGCGCCTCGCGCGCGAGCTGCTCATGAACATCAACGAGGCGGGGCTGCCGGCGGGCACCGAGTTTCTGGACATGATCTCGCCGCAGTATTACGCGGACCTCGTGAGCTGGGGCGCGATCGGCGCACGCACCACGGAATCGCAGGTGCATCGCGAGCTCGCCTCCGGGCTGTCGTGCGCGGTCGGATTCAAGAACGGCACCGACGGCAATGTGCGCATCGCGGTGGACGCGCTGAAGGCCGCGCGCACGCCCCACCATTTCCTTTCGGTGACCAAGGAGGGGCACTCCGCCATCGTCTCGACCAACGGCAACGAGGACTGCCATATCATCCTGCGCGGAGGCAAGCACCCGAACTATGACGCGGCAAGCGTCGACGCCGCCGCCAAGGAGCTGGCCGCCTCCGGGCTCGAGCAGCGTCTGATGGTCGATTGCAGTCACTCGAACAGCCAGAAGATGTATCAACGCCAGATCGACGTCGCGCGCGAGGTCGCGCGCCAGGTCGCTGCGGGCGAAGACCGCGTCATCGGCCTCATGATCGAATCGCATCTCAAGGCGGGGCGCCAGGACCTCGTTCCGGGAAAGCCGCTGATTTACGGCCAGAGCATCACCGATGCCTGCATCGGCTGGGAGGACAGCGTGCCGCTGCTCAAGAATCTCGCCGCGGCGGTGCGCAAGCGCCGGCTGGTGAAAACCGAAGAATCCTAGCAACAACCGGGGACAGACCACGTTTTTTCATCGAGCCAAGGAAACCGGCGATCCGGGATCGAGCAACGGTCTGTCCCCGGTTTTCTGGGGCACCGCTGCGCTGATCCTCGCGTTCAAGCTCTGGCTGTCCGCGGTCTTTCCCTTCACCGGCGACGAAGCCTATTTCACCTACTGGGGCGTCTTTCCCGATTACGGCTACTACGATCATCCGCCGATGATCGGCTGGCTGCTCGCCCTTCTGCTCAAGCTGTCGCACGCCGAATGGGTGCTGCGGCTGCCGGTGACCCTGATGCCCTTCGCGCTCGCGGCGGGAATCTACGTCGTGCTGCGCCGCGCGGACGAAACCAAGGCGGCGCTCGCGGGGCTCGCCTTCATGCTGCTGCCCGCCAACGTCTGGGGTGTCTTCATCACCACCGACACGCCGCTCATTTTCTTTTGCTTCGCCTCGGCGTTCGCCTTCTGGCTGGGGGTTGTCAAGAAAGCATCACGCTGGCAAGCGCTCGCCGGCGTATTTCTCGGGCTGGCGTTTCTTTCGAAATACTTCGCCGTCCTGTTGGGACTGGCCTACGTGGCTTATGTTGCGCTCTCCCCGCGCGGGCAGCGCGACTGGCGCGGCCTTGCGCTCGTCGTGCTGTGTTCGCTTCCGTTCGCCGCCGTCAACCTGTGGTGGAATTACGAGCATTGCTGGGCGAACCTGATGTTCAATCTCTACAACCGGCACGAGACTGCCGGCTGGTCCTGGAAGACGCCGCTCATCTACTTCGTCTCGGTGCTCTACCTGCTCAGCCCGGTCGCCCTGTGGCAGCTCGCAAAGGAGCGCCGGACCGTGGTCGCCTCGCTCGGCGAGCCGTCGCCGCGATTTTTCGTCGCCCTCTTTGCGCTTCCCTTCGGATTTTTCGCCGTGCTTTCCGCGGTCAAGCTGATCGGCTTGCACTGGATGCTCGCCTTCGTGCCCTTCTTTTTCATTGCGGCGGGCTGGTTCCTGTCGCGCGAGCAGCTGCGGCGCTCGGTCCTGTACCTCGGAACGTTCAGCGCGCTCCACGTCGCCGCGATCATCGCCGCGGCGATGCTGCCGCTCGACGCCTGGAAGAGCACGCGTTTCTACGGCGGCATCGTGTATCACGCCCGCATGCCTGAAATCCTTCGGGAGCTGAAACCCTACGCGGAGGAGTTCGATTTCGCCACCGACGGATACTCGATGTCGGCAGTCGCGTCCTTTCATGCGCGCGGGCATGTGGCCGTATTCGGCCCCGCATCCTCGCACGCGAGGCACGACGACATCCTGACCGATTTCAGGCGGCTCGACGGCAAGAACATTCTGGTGCTGCGCAAGGATGCGCCCGGCGATGCCGACTACGGGCCCTACTTCCGCAGCGTCGAATACAAGGAGTTCACGCTCTCGGGCGCGAGCTTTTATCTCGTGCTGGGCCGCGGATTCGATTTCGCCGTTTATCGGGAGCGGGTGCTGCAGTCCGTGCGCGAGCGCTTCTACGCCATTCCCTGGTACCTTCCTCAGGGACATTGCTATTTCTGCGAGCGGTATTTCGACGCTCCCACCTGCCCCGCGAAGGACTGACCCCTTGGCGAGATCGATCATCCGCTTGATGCGTCCACACCAGTGGATCAAGAACGGATTCGTTTTCCTCGGTCTGGTTTTCGGTCACGGCTGGGAAGATGCGAGTCTCGCGGCCGACGTGCTCGCGCTATTCGCCGCCTTCTGCCTTGTGTCGAGCGCCGTGTACGTCATGAACGACATCGCCGACCGGGACGCCGACCGCCTGCATCCGGCGAAGCGCTCCCGGCCGCTTGCCCAGGGCGAATTCGGCGTAGGCCGGGCGGTCGCGCTGTGCGTCGCTCTCGCGCTCGCGGGGCTCGCGCTTGCTGCGACTGTTTCGCTTTCTGCATTGCTGATCGCGGCCGCCTATGTCGGACTCAACTTCGCGTACAGCGCAGGGCTCAAACACGTGGCGATTCTCGATGTGTTCATGATCTCGGGCGGGTTCATGCTGCGCATCCTCGCAGGCACCGTGGGAGTCGGGATTGCCCCGTCGAAATGGCTGCTCCTGTGCGGGCTGATGCTGACGCTGTTTCTGGGGTTCGGCAAGCGGCGCGCCGAGCTTCTTGCCCTGCCCGACAACGGGAATTCAAAGGGCGCGGCCGGCCAGCGCGCCGCCCTGGAAGGCTACACGAGGGTGCTGCTCGATCGCCTGATCATGGTCAGCGTCGCCGGCGCCGCAATCGGGTATTCGCTTTACACGGTGGACGCGCAAACCATTGCGCTCCATGGCACCGATCGGCTGATCCTCACCGTTCCGTTCGTGCTGTACGGCCTGTTCCGATACCTCCGGGTCGTGTACTCGAATGGCGGGGGTGGAGACCCCGCATGGGAACTGTTGCACGATCCGCACCTGATCGCGGCGACCGCGGGGTGGCTGGGTGCGACCGGATGGATCCTTGCCGCGTGAGGCTGAACTCCGACATTTGTGATCGGTACGGCGTTTGGGCATAATCTCGCCCGTCACCGGCGCGAGGGGCGGGACGACGGGCCCGCGCGCGACGGCTCACCGAGGCAAGCCCGAAGATGGCAGAAACCGCGGAAAGGGCCCGGCTAACACAGCTTGAGTCGCTGGGCGACCCCATACAATTCGCCGGCAGGATTCACAGCCTCATCACGTTCTCGCCGCTTTTCGAGACCTTCAATCTGACGGAAATCCGCTTGTTGAGCCAGTTCATGCAGGTCTACCGCACCGAGCCGGGCGTAGAAATCATCCGCGAAGGCGAGGCGGGCGATTTCATGGTTTTTCTCATCGAAGGCCGGATCGAAGTGTTCAAGCAGGACCGGTCGAACGCTCCGCGGCTGATTGCACTGATCGCGCCGGGGCAGTCGTTCGGCGAAATGTCGATGATCGACGGCGAGCCGCGCTTTGCGAGCTGCATTGCCGCGGAGTCCTGCATGATCGCGGTGCTGTCGCGCGACAGCCTGGCGCGCATCATGCTGGAGCAGACAACGCTCGGGGCGAAAATCCTCATGGAACTGGTGCTTATGCTGTCGCAGCGGCTGCGTCACACCAGCTCCAGGCTGCTTGCCTACATGGATCGCGAAAAGACTTGATCAGGGGGTCATACCGGCCGAAGAACCTGTGGCACAATACTTGGCCGGAGAGGTGGAGGGTGAAATGAAAATAACGAACGGCAAGGATTTCTGGGCCGGGCTGATGTTCATCGCGTTCGGGCTGGGTTTCATGTTCGTGGCCCAGAATTATGCGATGGGCAACGCGGTGCGCATGGGGCCGGCGTATTTTCCGACGGTGCTCGGGGGCATGCTCGCGGTGCTCGGCGCGGCCGTATTGGTACGGGGCTTCGTATCGAAGATATCCAATCCGCTGGCCGTCTTTCCGTTTCGTTTCTGGCTGGTCGTCGGCGGGCTGGTATTGAGCGTGATCGCCTTTTACACCCAGCCCCCGCGCGACGCGGGAATCGTGGTGCAGATTGCCCACATGCTGCTTGCCGGCGGCGCCATCCTGTTGCTCTTTGCCGCGTTCGGCGAGCGCTCGCTGTGGGTGATCCTTTTCGCGGTCGTTGTTTTCGGCTACATGCTGAAACCGCTTGGACTGGTGCTTGCCACGGGATTGCTGGTTTTCATCAGCGCCTGGGGCGGGCATGAATTCAGGTGGAAGGAAGTCACGATCATGGCTGTGCTCCTCGCTGCCTTCTCGGTGGCTGCGTTCGTCAAAGGTCTGGGGCTGCCGATGAACGTCTGGCCGGGCATCTGGGAGTAAGGGCGATGGAAGCACTCTTTCACAATCTCGCCATCGGTTTCGGCGTTGCGCTTAGCTTTCAGAACATTTTCTACTGTCTGATGGGGGTGATGCTGGGCACGCTCATCGGCGTGCTGCCCGGCATCGGGCCTGTGGCCACCATCGCCATGCTGCTGCCGGTCACTTTCACGCTCAACCCGACTTCCGCGCTGATCATGCTTGCCGGGATCTATTACGGCGCGCAGTACGGCGGCTCGACCACCGCGATACTGGTCAACATTCCGGGGGAGTCATCCTCGGTTGTGACCTGCCTCGACGGCTACCAGATGGCCCGACAGGGCCGGGCGGGACCCGCGCTCGGCATCGCGGCGATCGGCTCGTTCTTCGCCGGCTGCGTCGCCACGGTGATCATCGCGCTGTTCGCTCCGCCGCTCGCCGAGGTCGCGCTGAAGTTCGGCCCGGCGGAATACTTCTCGCTGATGGTGCTCGGCCTGATCGCCGCGACGGTGCTCGCGCACGGCTCGCTCATCAAGGCGATCGCGATGGTGATCCTCGGGCTGCTGCTCGGCCTGGTCGGAACCGACGTCAACTCGGGTGTCGCGCGCTTCAGCTTCGGCGTCTCGGAACTCTCGGACGGCATCGGCTTCGTCTCCGTCGCGATGGGCGTGTTCGGCTTCGCCGAGATCATCGCCAACCTCGAGCAGAAGGAAAAGCGCGAAGTCTTCACCAAGAAGGTGAGCAACCTGCTGCCTTCCGTGCAGGACTTCAAGGATTCGTGGGCATCGATCCTGCGCGGCACCGCTTTGGGCTCGTTCCTCGGCATTCTGCCCGGCGGAGGCGCGCTGCTCGCCTCGTTCGCCGCCTATACGCTGGAGAAGAAGATCTCGAAGAACTCCGCCAACTTCGGCAAGGGCGCGATCCAGGGCGTGGCGGCCCCCGAATCGGCGAACAACGCCGGCGCGCAGACTTCCTTCATCCCGCTGCTCACGCTCGGCATCCCGTCGAATCCGGTGATGGCGCTGATGATCGGCGCGATGATGATCCAGGGCATCGCACCCGGGCCGCAGGTGATGACCGAGCGGCCGCAGCTCTTCTGGGGGATGATCGCCTCGATGTGGATCGGCAACCTGATGCTGGTGGTGCTCAACCTGCCCCTGATCGGAATGTGGATCAAGCTGCTCATGGTGCCGTACCGGATGCTCTACCCGTCGATACTGGTCTTCTGCTGCATCGGCGTCTACAGCATCTCGAACAGCCCGTTCGATGTCATGCAGACGGCGGCGTTCGGCGTGGTCGGCTACGTCTTCGTGAAGCTCGAATGCGAGCCGGCGCCCCTGATTCTCGGCTTCATCCTCGGGCCGCTCATGGAGGAAAACCTGCGCCGAGCGATGCTGCTCTCGCGCGGGGACCCGCTGGTGTTCTTCCAGCGCCCGATCAGCCTCGCCATGCTTCTGATTGCGGCTTTCCTGCTGGCAGTCGTGCTGGCGCCGACGGTGCGCAAGAAGCGCGAGGAAGCCTTCGTCGAGGCTTGAGCTAGCGGTTCTTGCCCTGCTGCCATAGCACGTCCCCGCCGCCGCCTTCGCGGTTGAGGACGCGGCTGAGAACGAAAAGCAGGTCCGATAGCCGATTCAGGTAGATTCGCGCCGGGTCGGCGACTTCTTCCGCCTGTGAAAGGGCGACGAGCGAACGCTCTGCCCTGCGGCACACCGCGCGCGTCAGATGCGCGAGGCCCGCGGCGCGCGTCCCGCCCGGGAGGATGAATTCCTTCAGCGGCGGCAGCGCGGAGTTGAACTCGTCGAGCAGCGTCTCGAGCCGCAGGACCTGGCCGTCGGTCATGGTCGCGCGGCCCGGAATCGAGACGTCCCCGCCCAGGTCGAACAAGTCGTGCTGGATATTCTCGAGAACCACGCGTATTTTTTCGGGAATCGGCTCGGCAAGCAGCACGCCGATCGCGGAATTCAGCTCGTCGATCTCGCCGAGGGCGACGACGCGCGGGCTGTCCTTGCGCGCTCGCGAACCGTCGCCCAGGCCCGTTTCGCCGCCGTCGCCGGTGCGCGTGTAGATTTTCGACAGGCGGTGACCCATGAGCGGGCGCGGGTTTGGAAAGCGGAAATGTAACACGCGGCCCGCTGATCCGCTGCCGTGCGCGCGTTAACGCTCGGCCGACACGCCAAACCGCGTCCGTACCAGATGGTCGAGCGAGAACTTCCCCGCCCCGCGGCAAAGCAGGACGAAGAGCATCGCGGCCCACTGGATGTGAGTCGGCCACGCCAGCGGATAGACAAAGACCTCGATCACCGCCGTCATGCCGAGCAGGACGAGCGCCGCGGCGCGAGTCGCGACGCCCAGGACGAGCAGCACGGGCGTCGTGAGCTCGATCGAGACCGCCATATAGGCGACAAGCTCCGGCGGCAGGAGCGGCACCTTGTATTCTTCGACGAAGAGTTCGACCGCCGTGCTCCAGTTCGCGAGCTTGGTCATGGCCGAATTCCAGAACACCGTCGCGACCGCCAACCGCAACGGAATGGCAAGGATTGTGTAAGGGACGCCGTCGAGCCGGCGAATGACGCGTCCGATCAGTGCGGGTCGCTCGGTTGACGCGGAGGTGAGAGTCGTCATGAGGTATCCCCGGTAGTGCTCAGGCGGATGTTTCGTTCAAGCTGAAATCGATGAAGCGGCCGGCCGCAAGGTGGTCGGCGAGCAGCGCCGACGCCTCGGTATCCGGCGCTTCGTCGAGGGCGGCGGCGAGCGGCCTGCCTGCAAAAAGTGCGGCGGTGAATCGCCACGCGGATTCGCTCATGCGACGCACCTCGACGCCGGTCGCAAGGCGCTGCACCAGCAGCCGCGCCGGGCCAGCGCCGGGATCGATCGCGGAAAGCGCGTCGTCATCCTCCTCCAGCACCGCGCGCCAGATGAGGTCCGCGGGATGATCCACGCGGAGGAGGCCCACCGACGGGTACGGCACAAAGCTCACGCGTGCCCTCTCGGCCTCCGCGAGCGCCGCAAGGCGACGGGGATCGAGCGGCTCCACGTCGGAGGCATGGAGGGCGCGGTTCACCGCCCATTCGAGCCGAGCCACATCGGGCAGGTAGGCGAGCGACGCGGCAGGCTCGAAATCAGACAGGAAATCGGCGAACTTCTCTCCGTAATCGTCGAGACACGCGCTCTTTGGCGGGTGCGCCTCGATGAAAATGCGCGCCGCACCCTCGAAGAACTCGGTGCCCACGAGGCGATGCACGGCGGGATACGACAGGCGCAGCGCCTTCGTGAGCACGCTCGCAAAGGTGCTGCGGTATACGTCGAGCCGCTCGGCCGGGCTCATGCCTGCGTCGACGACGTGCGCGGAGATCCCGCGGTCGTCGCGGACGACGAGGCTGGCGCGCATCGCGCACTGGAGCTCAAGCAGCGTGGGCGCGGCCGTTTCCACTTTCCGCCTCGTCGATCAGCGCGGCGGCATGAGCCGCCTCCTCGAGCAGCACCGCCATGGGCGGCACGTCAGTGTCCCATTCGATGAGCGTCGGCACCCGGCCGAAGAGCGCGAGCGCCTCGGCATAGAGCGCCCACACTTCCGGTGCGACGCGCAAGCCGTGGTCGTCGATGAGCAGCGTTCGGGCGTCGTCGATCCGCCGGAGGGAATGACCGGCGAGGTGGATCTCGCCCACCGCTTCGGGAGGCAAGGCTGCGAGATACGCCGAAGCCCGCCAGCCGTGGTTGCACGCGCTGACGTAAATGTTGTTCACGTCGCAGAGAATCCCGCAGCCCGTGTGCCTGGCCACCCGAGCGAGAAATTCCCACTCAGGAATCGTCGAGTGCCGGAACTGCAGATAGGTGGACGGGTTCTCGACGAGGATCCGGCGCTTCAAATGATCCTGGACCTGCGCGACGTTCCGGCAGACGATCTCGAGCGCCTCTTCGGTCAGAGGCAGCGGCAGGAGATCGGCGAGGTAGTTCCCGGCCGCGACGCTGAAGGAGAGATGCTCGGACACGAGCCCGGGCTCGGTCCGCTCGACGAGCTCCCGCACTCGGGCGAGGTGCGCCGGGTCCAGTCCCTCCGCGCTCCCGAGCGACAGGCCCGTCCCGTGGAGCGACACGGGGTAGTTGCGGCGGATCGCGTCGAGATACGCCGGCGCGCTTCCTCCGCCCAGGTAGTTCTCGGTGTGCACCTCGAACCACGCCGCGGCGGGACGCGCTTCGAGGACCTCCTGGTGGTGGCGAAAACGCAACCCGACCCCGGCCTTGGCCGGAATCGAGTCGCGTGCCTTTCGCAGCGGAGCGGCGCGCGAATCCAAAGCCGGCTCCGATCAGGAGGCCGTCGTCTTGCCGCCCTGGATCTTGGCGCAGTCGCCCGCGGGAAGCAGCACGAAGGACTTGGTATCGCGCGCCTTCGTCGCCTGCCCGGCGCAGGAATGCGCGCCTTCGGCGCAGTCATTCTTCGCCGCCGCGTTGATTCCGTAGCATTTCTCGAGCTTGCCCCTCTCCATCCTCGCCATGTTGTCCTTCACCGCCTGCGGCATCTTGCTCATGTCCATCTTGCCCTGCGCCTGGCCGGGCGACGCCTGGATCGCCAGTGCAAGCCCCACTGCGGTTGATAAGGTCGAAGCAGCCAGTACGTATCGGTTCATAGTCAGACCTCTCTGGTTGAGGGTCTCGGAATCGAGACCGCGACAGCAAATTCGCTCCAAACGGACAAAAGGTTACACACACGGTAATCTGTTCGTATAACGCAACCAAAGGAGGAGTCATGGACCGAGTTCGCCTGCCGCTCTTTCTGCTCCGCATCGGCGTCTTCATCGTCATGCTGATGTGGACGCTCGACAAGTTCGTCCGCCCGGGACACGCCGCCGGGATATTCAAGAAGTTCTACGGCATCGACGGCATTTCCCCGACTGTGCTCTACGTGATTGGCGCTCTTGAGCTGCTGTTGCTGGTCGGCTTCGTCACCGGGACCGCCAAGCGCTACACCTACGGTCTGGTGCTGCTCCTTCATGCAATCTCGACGCTTTCGTCCTATCAGCAATATCTGGCGCCGTTCGACAATCTGCTTTTCTTCGCCGCGTGGCCGATGCTGGCCGCATGCATCACGCTGTACCTCCTTCGGGATCTGGATACGCTCTGGGCCATGCAAACGTAAGCGAGCACACGTCATTCGTCTTTTTTGGCCCTTTTGACACGATGTATCCTTATTTCGCTACACGTCCGGCCCAATGTCGTCAAGCTCCCACAATCGCGGTCCCGACCTGACTCTCGTCGCGGAGGCCGCACCCTCTTCGGTCTCGGATTCGCGATCGGGACGGGAGAGACTGGCTGCGCGCGAGCTCGACTGGTCCATCTACATGGCTCGCGCGCAGGGCGGCGACCGGGATGCCTACAGGCGCCTGCTCGAGGACGTTACGCCGTATCTTCGTTCGATCGCGGCGCGGCACTTTCGGAATTCGGGGGACATCGAAGATGCGGTGCAGGAAGTGCTGCTCACGGTGCACGCCGTGCGGCACACCTACGATCCGGCACGGCCTTTCGGTCCTTGGCTCGTCGCGATCGCCAATCGCCGCGTCGTCGACGGGCTTCGACGCCAGGGGCGTTCCAGGGCGCGGGAAGTCGTCCTCGAGGCCGGGCATGAAACCTTTGCGGCGCCTCAAGCGAACTTAGCTGAGGCGGCCTCGGACGGGCGGGTGCTGCGGAACGCGGTCGACCAGCTGCCCCCCGGGCAACGCGATGCCATCCGGATGCTGAAGCTCAAGGAGATGTCGCTGAAGGAAGCCGCCGCGGCGAGCGGGATGACGGTGGCTGCGCTAAAAGTCGCGACTCACCGCGCGCTGAAGAACTTGCGGAAGATATTCGGAAGGCAAGGCGGGAAAACGTGATTACGACACCGGATCTCATAGAGTCGCTTGTCGCCGACGCGAAGCCGGTCCGGCGTCTGCGTCCGCCGGCCGCGCGGGCCGCGCTGTGGCTGCTCTTCGCTCTAGCGATCGTGTCGCTGCTCGCCGTCAGTCACGGCCTGCGGCCGGACTTGGGCGCTCGCCTGGGCCAGCCGCTGTTCGTGACCGGACTGGCCGCCTCGCTCCTGACAGGTGCGCTGGCCGCGGTCGCCGCGTTCATCGTCAGCCTTCCCGACCGTTCGCGCCTCTGGCTGCTGCTTCCGGCACCTGCGCTCGCGCTCTGGGTGTCGACGATCGGCTACGGGTGTCTGACGGGTTGGGTCGGCATCCGGCCCGACAGCGTCACTCTCGGCGAGGCGGCGGATTGCTTTGCGACGCTGGTATTTACGAGCGTTCCCCTGTGGCTCGCCATGCTCTTGATGCTTCGCCACGTGGCGCTGCTGCGTTCGGCGACCGCGGCTGTGGCGGCCAGCCTCGCCGTGGCGGCGATCGCGTCGACCGCACTCGCGCTATTTCACGATCTGGATGCCTCGGTGATGACCCTGATGTGGAATCTCGGCACCGCGGCGCTGCTGGTCGGTCTCGGAAGCGCTTTCTGGGAAAGAATGTTTTCCTGGGTCGCGCCCCGGTAGACATCCTCCCCAAGTTCCGCGGGAATCCGATATGGCGATGAAACCCAGGCAACCCCTTCCCGCGCTCGAATTCGACACCGTCGGAGGCGGCCATTGGTCGCTGGCGGCGCAGAAGCCGCAGAACTTCACCATGGTCGTGTTCTACCGGGGACTGCACTGCCCCGTGTGCCGCAAGTACACCAGCGAGCTGAACGGCATGATCGGAGAGTTCGACAAGCGCGGCGTCTCGACGGTCATCACGAGCACCGACGCAAAGGGCCGTGCCGAGGAAGCGAAAACCAAATGGGGCCTGCCGAACCTCACCGTCGGCTACGGCGTTTCGATCGACAAGGCGCGCGAGTGGGGCCTGTACATTTCGACGAGCCGCGGCGTCACTTCCGCCGGGGTCGAGGAGCCGCCGCTCTTCGCCGAGCCGGGGCTGTTCCTGGTGAAGCCCGACGGCACGCTCTACTGGGCGTCGATCTCGACTATGCCTTTCGCGCGCCCGCATTTCGGCGAGATCGCGCAGGCGATCGATTTCGCGCTTTCGAAGAACTATCCTGCGCGTGGAGAAGCCTGACGATCGTCGTGGTGAATATGAAAACTCATCTTGAAAAGATCGGCAGCGTCGGAGGTCTCATCGCCGCCGCTGCCTGCCCGGTCTGCTTTCCGAAACTCGCCTTGATCGGCGCGCTCTTCGGCTTGGGCGCGCTCGGCGCGTATGAATCGCAGCTTTTCATCGCCGCTCAGATACTGATTGCGGTCGCCGTCATGGGACACGCGCTCGCGTACCTGCAACACCGCAAGGCTTGGCTGCTCGGGCTCGCGATCTTGAGCGGCGCAGCCGTATTCGGTGGACTGTACCTCGTGCCCTCCGAGGCGATGATCTACGTCGGCTTCGCCGGTCTGGTCGCGACGAGCGCCACGGACTACTGGGCACGCTTTCGCGGGACGCCGGCGTCTTCCCGTCAGACCCCTCCTGCGAAAGGCGGATAGAACGAGTGGCATCCGGAACGATAATGGAGTCGGTGATAACCTGCCCGAAATGCGGTCACAGGAAGCGGGAAAGAATGCCGACGGACACGTGCTGGTTTTTCTACGAATGCGCGGGCTGCGGTGCGCTCCTGCGCCCGAAGGCGGGCGACTGCTGTGTGTTTTGTTCCTACGGTTCGGCGAAGTGCCCACCGATGCAAGCCTCAGGGGTCACATAGAGGAGAAGCTCATGGAACAGAAAGTGAAACCCTCTCCGCGCCTCGCACCGCTGCCGGTCGGCCACGCGCCCGAGCTCAAGGAGAGCTTCGAGTTCTCGAGGAAAAGCCTCGGCTTCGTCCCGAACAGCATGCTGATCATGCAGAGGAAGCCCAAGCTGGTGAAGGCGTTCTCGCAGCTCTCCCAGGCGATCTGGGATCCGAACAGCGAGGTGGACCGTGGCTTCAAGCGCTTGGTCGGCCACGTCGCGAGCCGCGCCGCAGGCTGCGCATACTGCATGGCGCACACCGCTGAAGGGTCGCTGCACTACGGTATCGAGGAGCGCAAGCTCGCGGCGGTCTGGGAATACCGCACGAGCCCGCTCTTCACCGAAGCCGAGCGCATCGCGCTCGATTTTGCGCTTGCCGCCGCTTCCGTTCCGAACGATGTCACCGACGAAATGTTCGCCGAGATGCGCAAGCACTGGTCGGAAAACCAGATCGTCGAGATCGCCGCGGTGGTCGCGTACTTTGGTTTTTTGAACCGCTGGAACGATACGATGGGCACGCCCCTCGAGCCCGAGCCCATCGCGGCCGGCGAGAAATATCTCGCTCCGCACGGCTGGAAGGTCGGCAAGCACGCGCGGAAGTGAAAAGGAGGACAGCCCGGTGCACGCGACGCTTCCGCTTCTGGAGGTTTCCGACTTTCCCGCGATACGCCGGGAGCGCCTGGAAACCCTGCAGGTCAACCTCGGCTACAAGTGCAACCAGACCTGCGTGCATTGCCACGTCAACGCGGGCCCCACGCGCACCGAGGAGATGGATCGGGAAACGATGCACATCGTGCTGCGTTATCTCGAGGCTTCCGGCGTCGGCACGCTCGACATCACCGGCGGCGCGCCTGAGCTTAATCCGCATTTCCGCGAGCTCGTCGTGCGCGCCAGCGAATTCGGCGCGCACGTTATCGACCGCTGTAATCTCACCGTCGTGGAAGAAGCCGGCCAGGACGATCTCGCCGATTTCCTCGCGGGTCAAGGCGTCGAAATCGTCGCTTCGCTTCCCTGCTACACGGAAGAGCTGGTCGACAGACAGCGCGGCAAGGGTGTATACGAATCGAGCATCCGGGTGCTGCAGCGCTTGAACGGGCTCGGCTACGGCGCGGAAGGTTCCGGACTCGCGCTCAACCTGGTGTATAACCCGCAGGGGCCGTCGCTGCCGCCCGAGCAGGCAAAGCTCGAGGCCGATTACAAGCGGGTGCTCGGCGAGCGCTTCGGCATCCGCTTCAACCGGCTATATACGCTCGCCAACATGCCGATCGCCCGATTCGGCTCGACGCTTATCTCCAAGGGACAGTTCAATGCCTACCTGAAGCTGCTGCAGGAATCCTTCCACGAGGAAAATCTCGCCGCCGTGATGTGCCGCAGCCTCATCTCGGTCGACTGGCAGGGCTACGTCTACGACTGCGACTTCAACCAAATGCTGGGACTGCCGCTCAGGATCGCGGGCCGATCCAGGGTGAAGCTCGCCGATCTCATCGGGCGCGATCTCGCCGGCAACCCGATCGCGGTGAAAGATCACTGCTTCGGCTGCACGGCCGGGCAGGGCTCGAGCTGCGGCGGCGCGCTCAATGGCTAAGCCCGGCCGGTCCTGTCCGCGCCATTACCGCTACTCGCCGGCCGTCTTCGCTCGACCGGCGGACATCAAGGCGCAATCGCTCTACGTCGTCGGCGGACTCTACGGCAATCCCTTCGCGCTCGAGATGGTCCTCGATCTTGCGCGACGGGAAGGCGCGACGGCCGTCTTCAACGGCGATTTCAACTGGTTCAACGTCGACCCGGCGGAATTCGAAGGCGTCAATGAGGCGGTCCTGCGGCATGCGGCGCTGCGGGGCAACGTGGAGACCGAAATCGCCGGTGAGGATTCCGGCGCGGGCTGCGGCTGCGCCTACCCGGAATGGGTGGACGACGCCGAAGTGGAGCGCTCGAACGAGATTCTCAGGCGCTTGCGCGAGACCGCCAGCGCGTATCCGGAATTACGCGAGCGCCTGAGCGCCCTTCCCCCGCACCTTGTCGCGGAAATCGGAGGCCTGCGCATCGGCATCGCGCACGGCGACGCCGAATCCCTCGCCGGCTGGCAGTTCTCGCAGGAAACGATGCGCGACCGTCCGGAACGCGCTCTTGCCCTGCTCGCGGGATCCGGCGTTGACGTATTCGCCTGCACGCATACCTGCCTGCCGGTGATGCAGGACTTCGCCACGCCGCGCGGACCGGCGCTCATCGTCAACAACGGCGCGGCCGGAATGCCGAATTTCCGCGATACGCGTTTCGGCCTCGTGACGCGCATCGCGAGCACACCCTCGACGCAAGCGCTCTACGGCACGCGGCTCGGCGCGAACGTCGTCGAAGCCGTGCCCGTGCGCTATGACCATGAAGCGTGGATGACGCGGTTCGACCGCGTCTGGCCTGCAGGCTCGCCCGCCTCGCTCTCTTATCGCAAGCGGATCGCTTCCGGTCCCGGTTACGAGGTGGAACAGGCCGTGCGGACGGGCACCCATACGGGCTCGCTCTCGCGCACGGCCTGACGCCCGCGGATCATGTCCCGCCGCCAGCTGCTGCTCGCGGCCCTGCTGCTGGGCTCGATCGCGGCGTTTTTCGCGCTCGACCTCGGGCAGTATTTCCAGATCGATTACTTCAAGTCGAAGCAATCAGCGGTCGAGGAATTCCGGCGCGCGAGCCCGCTCGCAGCCGCCGCAATCTTCTTCGCGATCTACGTCGCCGTCACCGGCCTGTCCGTGCCCGGAGCGGCCGTCTTGTCGCTGGTGATCGGCGCGATATTCGGGCTCTTATGGGGCACGCTGATCGTGTCGTTCGCCTCGAGCATGGGCGCAACGCTCGCCTTTTTCTCCTCCAGGTTCCTTTTCCGTGAAGCGGTGCGCAGCCGGTTCGGCGACCGATTACGTGCAATCGATGCCGGCCTGAAGAAAGAGGGCGCGTTCTACTTGTTCGCCTTGCGGCTCGTGCCGGCGTTTCCGTTCGTGTTGGTCAATCTCCTCATGGGGCTCACGCCGATCCGGACCCGGACGTTCTACTGGGTGAGCCAGATCGGCATGCTTCCCGCCACGATCGTCTACGTCAACGCGGGCACCCAGCTTGCTACCGTCAAATCGATCTCGGCGATTCTTTCCCCCGCGCTGATCGGCTCGCTCGCGCTGCTCGGCATATTTCCGCTCGTCGCCAAATACGTCGTCGAATCCGTCAAGCCGCGCCGCCGGCTTGCGAAGTGGCCGAAGCCTGCGAAATTCGAGCGCAACCTCGTCGTGATCGGCGCGGGTTCCGCGGGCCTCGTGGCGGCCTACATCGCGGCCGCGGTGAAGGCGAAGGTGACCCTCGTCGAGAAGGACCGGATGGGCGGGGACTGTCTCAATACCGGATGCGTTCCTTCGAAGGCCCTGATCAAGTCGGCGCGGCTCGTCGCGCAGGCGAAGCGCGCCCGTGAATTCGGCTTCAAGTCGATGCAGGTCGAGTTCGATTTCGCCGACGTCATGGAACGCGTGCAACGCGTGGTGAGAACCGTCGAACCGCACGACTCGGTCGAGCGCTACACCCGGCTTGGCGTGGAGTGCCTCCAGGGCGAGGCAAAAATTACCTCCCCCTGGACGGTGGAGGTGAAGACCGCAGCCGGCGTGCGCGCGCTCACCACGCGGGCCATCGTCATCGCCGCGGGGGCACGGCCGTTCGTCCCGCCCATCCCGGGGCTTGCCGAAGCCGGCTGCCTGACTTCGGATACGGTCTGGAACCTGAGAGCGTTGCCGCCGCGACTGGTCGTGCTCGGGGGAGGGCCGATCGGCTGCGAGCTCGCCCAGTGCTTCGCGAGGTTCGGATCGCGCGTGACCCAGGTCGAGATGCTAGAGCGCATCCTGATCCGGGAAGACCCGGAGATCTCCGAAATGGTCGCGCGGCAGTTCCGCGAGGAGCGCGTCGACGTCCGCGCCGATCACAAGGCGGTGCGCGTTCTTCGTGAGGGCGGCGAGAAGCTGCTCGTGTGCGAGCACCGCGGCAAGGAGATCCGCATCCCCTTCGACGAGCTGCTGTGCGCGGTCGGGCGCGTCGCCAATACCGAGAGGTACGGCCTGGAAGAGCTCGGCATCGAACTCACCCAAGCGCGCACAGTCGAAACCGACGCAACCCTCCAGACGCTCTATCCCAACATCTACGCCTGCGGCGACGTCGCCGGCCCGTATCAGTTTACGCATACCGCTTCGCACCAGGCCTGGTACGCGGCGGTGAACGCGCTCTTCGGCGGCGTGAAGAGATTTCGCGCCGACTACTCCGTGATCCCCTGGGCGACCTTCACCGAGCCCGAGGTTGCGCGCGTAGGGTTGAACGAAACCGAGGCAATGGAGAAAAAAATCGCATACGACGTCACGAGCTACGCTCTCGAGGACCTCGACCGCGCGATTGCCGACGGGGAGACGAAAGGGGTGGTCAAAGTCCTCACCGTGCCCGGCAGGGACAGGATCCTCGGCGCAACGATCGCCGGGGAACACGCGGCCGATCTTCTCGTCGAATTCATCACGGCGATGAAACACGGCATTGGCCTGAACAAGATCCTGGGCACCATACACATCTACCCGACGCTCGCCGAAGCCAACAAGTACGCGGCGGGCAACTGGAAGAGAGCGCACGCCCCGCAAGGGCTGCTCCGCTGGGCAGAGAGGTTCCACGCCTGGAGGCGCGGTTGAAGATTTCGATCATCCTCCCGGCGCTGAACGAGGCGGAAGGCATTGCTGCGGCGCTCACGGGGCTCGCCTCGCTGCGCAACCACGGCCACGAAGTGATCGTCGTCGACGGCGGCTCGAGCGACGGCACGCCCGCGCTCGCGCGGGGCGCCGCCGACCGCGTGTTCTCGGCCCCGCGCGGTCGCGCGAGCCAGATGAACGCGGGCGCTGCGCCCGCGAGCGGCGAAGTCCTGCTTTTCCTTCACGCCGACACGCGCCTTCCGGAAAATGCCGACGCGCGCATCCTGCAGGGGCTCGCGGCGAGCGGCAGGGCGTGGGGGCGGTTCGACGTGCGCATCGAGGGCGGGAGCCGCCTGCTTCCCCTGATCGCGTTCTTCATGAACCTGCGCTCGCGCGCGACCGGCATCGCCACCGGCGATCAGGCGATTTTTGTACGCCGCGATGCATTCCAGGGCGTCGGCGGGTTTCCGCCGCTCGAGCTGATGGAGGACATCGCGCTGTCGCGCTTGCTGAAGCGCATCTCGTGGCCGCTGCGTCTCGCCGACAAGGCGGTGACCTCGGGCCGCCGCTGGGAGCGCCACGGGGTCCTGCGCACCGTGCTGCTGATGGGCTGGTTGCGCCTCGCGTTTTTCTTCGGCGCCGCCCCCGCGAAACTGGCCCGCCTCTATGACGGCGAGCGCGGCTGAAACCGTCTGCCGCGTGATGGTGTTCGCCAGGGCGCCCACGCCGGGTGAGGCCAAGACGCGGCTGATTCCCGCGCTCGGAAAAGCAGGGGCCGCGGCGCTGCACCGCCGCCTCGTGATGCACAGCTTGCGCGCGGCAGCGGATGCCCGGATCGGCCCCGTCGAGCTGTGGTGCGCGCCGGACGCCGGCGATCCGTTCTTCCGCGAGTGTGAACGCCGATTCGGGGTGAGTCTGCGTTCCCAGGGGGAAGGCGATCTCGGCGCCCGGATGCAGGGCGCGTTCGACGCGGCGCTCGCGCGTTCCTCGCGCGCGATCCTGGTCGGCAGTGATATCCCTGCGCTTTCGGCGCAATACCTCCGCGACGCACAACGGGTGCTTGTCGGCGGCGATGACGTCGTGATCGGGCCGGCGGAAGACGGCGGTTACGTGCTGGTTGGCCTTTCGCGTAGCGATCCGGAGCTGTTTCGCAATATTCCTTGGGGAGGACCTGAGGTTCTGGCGGAGACACGCAGGCGTATGGCGGCGCTCTCGTGGCGCTGCCGCGAGCTGCCCGTCCTGTGGGACGTGGACCGGCCTGAGGATCTTGAGCGCCTGCCGAAAGAGATGCGGGAGAGCTTTATGCCAGCAGCAGGCGAAGCCGGCGACCGGAACGGGTCCGGTACGCCTCGAAATCGCGGCGGTCTATCGTGAATATCTCGGTGATCCCGGTCTTTTCCGCGATCAGCACGAGCGTGGCGTCGGCGAAATCCATTCGCTCGTAGCGCGCGAGCAGCTCATCGAGTTGCGGCACATCTTCAACTGAAAGGGCTTCCAGACGCAATGCACCGCGACGGACAAAAGTGAGCAGCGCGCGCCTCCCGGCCTGAGCGAGGAAGTGGCAGGCCTCGGTGATTACGGGCCAGGTGCTTACCAATGCCGCCGGGTTCGATTCGAGAACGGCCTTTGCCGCCTCGTGGTGCTTGTCGCGGGCGTGAAACAGCGCAACGAGCGGCCCCGTGTCAACGATGATGTTTCGCACGGAGCTTCGCGCGGATCAGCGTCTTGACCCGCCCCGAGATGTTGCCTTGCCCTGCCGCCGAGCGGTCGGCGCCGAACAAGTCTTTGCCAAGCTCCCACGCGGAAGGCGCGCGCCGCTTGCGTTGGCGGCGGACGATATATTCCGCCAGGCTCTGACGGATGACGGCGCTCTTCGTCTCCCCGGTCTCGGCGCAATAGCGCTCGAGCGTCTTCTCCAGCTCGGTTCCCAATCGGAGCGATTTGGGCATGGCCTTTCCCCTGAGATACAAACTGTTCGAAGTGTATCACGCCTGTTAGAATGACCCCACACACCCTTCCAGACTCGTGGAACATCTTCTTCTCGTCGGCGGCGGGCACAGCCATCTCGCCGTGCTGAAGAGCTTCGGCGACACGCCGGCCGAAGGCGTTCGCCTCGCGCTGCTCAGTCCGGGCCGCCACGCTTTCTACTCGGGGATGGTTCCCGGCGTCGTCGCGGGGCACTACCGGCCCGAGGATTGCCGCGTTAATCTCGGAGCGCTCGCGGCGCGCGCGGGTGCGCGCTTTCTTGAGGATTCGGCGGTCGGCGTCGATCCCGCGCGGCGCGAGGTGATCACGGCCCAGGGCGGACGGCTTCACTACGACGTTCTGTCGCTCGACATCGGTTCGGCGATAGGCGAACCGGCCGGCACGGCGGAACGCGCGCTTCGCGTTCGCCCGGTCGAGCCGTTTCTTGCAGGCTGGGAACGCTTGCGCGAGTCGGCGAGGAGAGGCGAGGTCCGGCGCATCGCGGTGGTCGGCGGCGGTGCGGCCGGAATCGAGGTGCTCCTCGCCATGCAGCACGGACTTACCGGAGTCGCCGCGGAATTCGCGCTGTTCAGCGAGCTGCCCGTCCTCGCCGGCCACGGCGCGCGCCGCAGAATAGCTCGCATCCTCGGCGCTCGCGGCGTCCCGGTGTACTCCGGCCGAAAAGTCGTTGCTGCGGGCAAAAACGGGGTGGAACTTGACCGCGGCGAGCATTTCGAGGCGCAGGCCGCGGTATGGGCCACCGGTGCGTGCGCGCCTTCATGGATCGCGCGGAGCGGGCTCGCAACCGACCCGCGCGGCTTCGTCGCGGTGAGCGACACGCTGCAATCGCGGTCGTACCCGGAAATATTCGCCGCGGGAGATGTCGCAAGCGTGATCGGCGAGCCCAGGCCGAAATCCGGCGTCTTCGCCGTGAGGCAGGGGCCGGTCCTCGCGCGCAACCTGCGCCTCGCGCTCGCGGGCGAAGCGCCTGAGCCGTTCCGCTCGCCCACGCGCTCGCTTGCCCTCATCAGCTGCGGCGACCGCTACGCCGTGGCCTCCTGGGGAGGCCTCGCCTTCGAAGGCGCCTGGGTGTGGCGCTGGAAGGACCGCATCGACCGGCGCTTCGTGGAGCGATACCGGCTCGGACCGGCCGGAGGCTGAGAGTCCCGGCGCGAATTCGCTTGCCAGTTTCCTCAGGCGGTGCTATCGGTAAGAAAGGAGCAACGTCAAAGGAGGAGCCATGATCCGAAAAGTCGTTTATTTTTCGATGAAAGTGCCGAACCGCCCGGGTATCGGCATGCAGATGCTGAAATCGATCGCCATGGGCAAGCAAAACCTGCTCGCTTTCACCGGGTTTCCCCAAGGCGGCAAGGCGCAGGTCGATTTCGTTCCCGCCAATCCGGTCGAATTCGCCAAGGGGGCGAAGAAGCACGGCGTGAATCTGGGCAAACGCAAAACCGCGTTCCTGGTCCAGGGCGAGGACCGCGTCGGCGCGCTTCTGCGAGTCCTCGACAAGCTCGCCAAGGCGAAAATCAACATGGTCGCGATGGACGCGGTGACCGCGGGCAACCGCCGCTTCGGCGCGATCTTCTGGGTGAAGCCGAAGGACATCGCGCGGACGTCGCGACTGCTCGGCGCGAGATAGTCGGGACCCGAGCGGCCCCGCGCAAGTGCCTCAGCGCAAGCGGATGCTGGTCAGCCCGCCCCACAGGGGCGAGGCGAGATCCTCGGCGAGCAACCAGGCGATGAGAATGACGCCGACGACCGCCACGATATATTCCGTGACTTCGATCCAGAGATGGTGGTCGCTGACGGGGTGATCCACGGGACATCCACGAGATTGACTATGTCGTCAGCATAGTACGGCGCGCGCCCGGAAGATAGTCATTGTTCCGCCACAACGGGGAAAGGCGCTGCTGGCGGCCCGGCCCGACATGGAGTCGGGGGTAAACCTGACAGGGACATCCCGCGGCAGTCAGTGCGCCTTCACACCGCCCCGGTTTTCCTCAGAAGCGCCGCAATCGCTTCCGCGAGCCGCGCGTAACCCGCCGCGTTCGGATGAACGAGATCGGACTTTAGCCCGTTGTCGGTGAGGATCTTCTTGAGCGCCTTCGCCTCGTAGGGCAGGCGAAATTCCCTTGCGATATCCGCGTAGAAGCCCGCGGGCGAAGGGAGCAGGCCGGGCTTCGGAACGCCGATGAGCACGACCTCGGCGCCACGGCTTCTCGCGAGGCGCACCATGGCGCGGATGTTGTTCGCCGCCCGCGCTTCGTCGAGTTTCCTCAGAAAATCGTTGCCGCCGTGACAGAGAATGACGAGCTGCGGCTTGGCTTCGTCGAGGGCCAAGGGCAGGCGCGCAAGCCCTTCCGCGCTCGCTTCTCCCGGAACGCCCGCCGAAACCACCTTGCGCCGGATCAGCGCTTCGAGCCGCGTCGGATAGCTTTCGCTGGGGTTCGCACCGATGCCGAAGGTCAGGCTGTCGCCGAAGGCGAGCACCACCGCGTCGGGCGCGAGGGGAGGGAGCTTCGGCTGGCCGCCGCAGGCAGCGAGCAGCGCAAACAGAAGGGGCGCCGCCGCGCGGCGGAACCTCATCGAGCCTTCTCCGGTCCGGGCACACCCGCGCACTCCTCGAAAATGCGCGCGCGGCAAGCGGCGCAGATGGAGAGGTCGAGCCGCGTGAACACCCCGCCGATCGCTTCGCGCTTGCCGCGGAAGACGTTTTCGCGGCCGAGCTCCGCCATGTAGCCGCCGCGCTCGAGCAGCTCCTCGACCGGCTTCCTCAGGCTGTAGAAGTAGAGCTGCCCGCCGCCCGCGCGCCGGCGGCGCGCCTCCTCGGTGAGCAGCTCCGCCCCCGCCATGTCGACGAAATTGATGCTCTTGGACATCAGCAACAGGTGTTTCTGCCCGGGACTGTGCTCGCGCAGCGTGTCGAGGTGCCGCTCGACGTGGCCCACCGCGCCGAAATAGATCGAGCCCTCGATGCGCAGGATCTTGAGCTGGGGGCATTCGACGAGACTGTCCTCGACCTCGGTCATCTTGCGCCCGGTGTGGCGCGGATCGGGCACGAGGCTGCGCATGATCGGGTGCGAGGTACGGATGAGGAACAGGACCAGCGAGACGAGCACGCCGACGAGGATCGCGAACTCGAGATCGAGCAGGAGCGTCGCAAAGAAGGTGACGGCGAGCACCGCGCTCTCGCTGCGGCTAGTGACGAGAATTTTGCGGATGCGGCCGAAATCGATCAAGCTCCAGGCGACCAGAAACAGAATCCCCGCTACGACGGCGATCGGCAGATAGGCGGCGAGCGGTCCGACCGCAAGGAGCACGAATACCAGCAGCGCTGCAGCGAATATCGCCGACATTGGCGTTCGCGCTCCCGCCTCGTAGTTGAGGCCGCAACGGTTGACCGAGGTGCTCGTCGGAAAGCCGGAAAAAAAAGCCGCGGCGATGTTCCCGAGGCCCTGTCCGATGAACTCCTGGTTGTCGTCGATGCGCTGGCCGGATTTGAGCGCGATGGCATGCGCGACCGAGACCGCCTGGGTGAGCGACACCAGCGCCACGGCCATCGCGCCTCCGAGCAGGCTCTGCAGCGTTCCGGGGGACAGGTCGGGCAAAGAAAGCGGCGGCAGCACTCCGCGCAGGGGCCCGAGCGTGCGCAGGCCGGTGCGTTCCGCGCCGAGCATCTGATTCAGGACGAAGGCGAAGACACTCCCGAGCAGCATCGCGACGAGCAGGGGCGGAATCTTCGGGAGCAAGCGGCGCGAACCGATGCCGACCGCAAGCGTCGCCGCCGCGACCAGCACGACCCACGGGTGAGTGTCGCCCAGGCGCGAGAACGTCCCCGCGACGAGCTCGGTGAAGTGCGCCGCCGGCGTCCCCGCGATGCCCAGAAAATTGGGAAGTTGGCTCGCAAAGATCAGCACGCCGACCGCCGCGGTAAAACCGACCACCACGGTGCTCGACATGAAGTTCACGAGCGCGCCCAGTCCCAGCACGCCCATTGCGACCATGATGACCCCCGACATGAGCGCGAGCGTGAGCGCGATCTCGGCATAGTGCGGCGTGCCCGGCGTCGCGAGCGGGCTGAGCGTGGCGAGCACCATGAGCGAGACCGGATTGGTGGGCCCGGCGACCGTGTGCAGCGACGAGCCGAACAGGGCCGCGACGACGGTCGGGACCATCGCGCAGTACAGGCCGTACTCCGGAGGGAGCCCCGCGAGCGTCGCGAATGCCACGCCTTGCGGGAGCACGACGATGGCGCCGATCATGCCGGCGAGCGCGTCGGCCCTGAGCGTGGCCGCGTTCACCCGCGGCCACCATTTGAGGAACGGGAACAAGCGCCGCGAGAGCGGAGTGATCGATGCGGTCGAGGGCGTCACGTCGGGGTGAAGACTGAAACCCTATGGTATCAAACGCCGTCGCGATGTCCCTGCGTGATATCCTGTCACGCTTTTCCGTCCGCTGAAAATCCGGCATGCCCGATTTCCGCAGACCCAGCCCGACCGTCATGCTCGTGTGCGCGAGCGTGATCCTCACGCTCGCGCTCGGCATCCGCCACAGCTTCGGTCTGTTCCTGCAGCCGATGAGCATGGACAACGGCTGGGGCCGCGAGGTGTTCGGCTTCGCCGTGGCGCTGCAGAACCTGCTGTGGGGCATCACGCAGCCGTTTACCGGCATGCTCGCCGACCGCTTCGGCGCAAGGCGCGTGCTCTTCGCGGGAGGCCTGTTGTACGCGCTCGGTCTGGTGCTCATGGCGAGCTCGACCACCGCGCTCGGCCTCACGCTCGCGATCGGCATCTTCGTCGGCATCGGCATGAGCTGCACCACCTTCAACATCGTGTTCGGCGCGCTGGGGCGCGCGTATTCCGCGGAGAGGAGGAGCGTCGTGCTCGGCGTCGCCAGCGCTGCGGGCTCGTTCGGCCAGTTCGCGGTGCTGCCGCTCGCGCTGGTACTGATCTCAGGACTCGGCTGGTACGCCGCGCTGATCGCGTTGTCTGTGCTCGTGGCCGTAGTGATGCCGGCCTCCTTCGGCGTCGCCGACAAGGGCTACCACGGCACGCTCGCCGCCGGCGCGGGCGTGTCGCTGAAGGCAGCGCTCGCCGAGGCGTTCCGCCACAAGGGCTTCTGGCTGCTCGGCGTGGGCTACTTCGCCTGCGGCTTCCAGGTCGTCTTCATCGGCACGCACTTCCCGGCGTTCCTCATGGACCAGGGACTCACCGTCCGCGACGGCACCATCTCGCTCGCGCTCATCGGCCTGTTCAACATTTTCGGCTCCTACCTCGCCGGGCACCTCGGCGGCCGCTTCTCCAAGACCTACCTGCTCTCCGGCCTCTACGCCGCGCGCGGGGTCGCGATCGCGCTGCTGATCGCGTTTCCGCTCACGCCCATGTCGGCTTATCTGTTCGCCGCGGCCATGGGATTCCTCTGGCTCGGCACGGTTCCGCTCACCAACGGCGTGGTCGCCGGAATTTTCGGCGTGAAGCACCTCGCCATGCTGTCCGGCTTCGTCTTCTTCTTCCACCAGCTCGGCAGCTTCTTCGGCGGCTGGCTCGGCGGCTACCTCTTCGACCGCACCGGCTCGTACCAGCTCGTGTGGCTGATCGCGATCGGGCTGTCGGTGATTTCCGTGGTCGTGAATCTGCCGATCGACGAGCGACCGGTGAAGCGGGCGGGGGAGGCTGTTGCCGCTTGAGGAATTGTGGATGAAGTCGTTTCCGTCTGTGACGCGGGAGCATGCCGTTGCGGCGCTTGAATTTGCTGAGTCGTTGCGCCGGTAAATCTCTTCGCAGTAGAATTCACTCCGGTCATAGAGAGGTCCCGACCATGCTGCAAACCCAGTTGGAAATCTTGGAGGCAGAGGCCCTGAAGCTCACGCCGGGCGAGCGTGCCGCGCTCGCACAACGGTTACTGGCGAGCCTCGATGAGGATGCAGAAATCGAGGAGGCTTGGGCGGTTGAAGTCGAGCGTCGAATCGCCGAGGTCGAGAGCGGAGCGGTTCAGGTTATCCCCATCGCAGAGGCCCTTGCCCGAGTCCGTGCAGCATTGAAGTGAAACTGGTCATCGTTCCGCCTGCGCTTGCGGCGTCCCGGTTATTGGGCGGGGCGAAAGTAGTTCGGGCGCCCTGCGAAGGTCTTCGCCATGCCTCGCTTCAGCGCCAACATCAGCATGCTGTTCCAGGAGGTCGAGTTTCCGGAGCGCTTCGATGCCGCGGCCCAGGCGGGCTTCAAGGCGGTCGAGATCCAGTTTCCCTACGGCTGGAGCAAGAGCCAACTCGGCGAGATCGCGCAGCACGCCGGCGTCGAGGTGGTGCTCATCAACATCCCGGCGGGCGATCCCGATAAGGGCGATCGCGGCATCGGCTGCCTGCCTGGGCGCGTTGCTGAATTCCGCGAAGGCGTCGCGAAGGCAATCGAGTACGCCGGAGCGCTGGGCTGCAAGCAGATGAATTGTCTCGCCGGTGTCGCGCCACCGGACCGATCGAAGGTGCGCGAGACCTATGTGTCCAACCTCCGTTACGCGGCGGGCGAGCTTGCGCTTCACGGCATGACGCTGCTCATCGAGCCCATCAATACGCGGACGATTCCCGGGTTCTATCTGAACAAATCGGCCCAGGCGCTCGCGCTCATGGACGAGGT
>WNFV01001255.1_pt1 | contig 34750 bp, 37 predicted proteins | sample 5400101 | NCBI WGS metagenome assembly WNFV01 (sample SAMN13153361, study PRJNA577476) | soil metagenome | isolation source: 115 cm soil or saprolite under grassland replicate 1 | place: USA:California | collected 2016-06-15 | reverse complement strand
GTTGGCCTGGTCGGCGTCCTGCTCCCAGGCCTGGCGCAGCCGGCCGGCCCCACGGCGGGTCACGCAGGCAGCATCACTGACCTCGACGCCACGATGCTTGCCGGCCTCCTCGAGCAGCTGGACACCCCGGCGGTGCCCAGCGAGGAGGTCGCCGAGGGATTGTTGTGGACCGTGGTGCGATCTCCCCGCCGAGCCCGTCGTCCCGCCCGCGGTGGGACCCATCTGGTTGTCGTCGGGTCTGCCCTGTAATGGGCCAGTTCTGACATGGAGAAAGTGGGAGGTGCAGGTGGCAAGGAAAGAGAAGCGAGCACGTCTGCTGACGCCCGGCGAGCTGGCCGAGTTCCTCAACGTCAGTCCGCGGACTATCGAGACTTGGAGGTACCAGCGGAAGGGTCCGCGTGCTGTCCGGGTCGGGGGCGTCCTGCGCTTCCGCGAGAGCGATGTCGAGGCGTGGCTCGAAGCCAATGCCGACCCGGCACCGCAGCCGCGTTGACCTCTCGGACTGGTCCCAATTCCTCCCGTCGAAGGGAGCATTCTGGCGATGATAAGCAGCGGGACCCTGGCCACCATCACGCGTGCGCTGGCGAAGATTCGAGACAGCGGCGAGGCGCACCTGGCTGAAGGCTGGCCGCGGCCGCGGCCGCGGTCTGGCCTGTCTTGCTCTCGTCACGGACCGCTCCGTCTCCTTGGGTCGCCTGTGGGTCGCCGCTGGGTCGCGGTCCATGACGTACAGCAAAGTACGATCCATCACGATCACGTACCGTTGAGGGAGGCGTTTCCGCAGCTCAGAGCCCCAATTTGGCCTTCGGCCCAGGTCCGGCATCCGACCCCGCAATGGTGTGGGACGGGGGTTCGAGTCCCCCCACCTCCACTTGAGGCCCCAGGTCGCGAACCGCGACCTGGGGCTTGTTGTTGCTGGCCAGGGTCGGGACGTAGAAGAACGGTCGGATGTGGCTGCGGTCGTCGACCCTAATCTCCGCGATGAGGGTCTTGAGGAGGGCCTTTCGGGTTGGCCCGTCGCCTCGGGTGAACACTTCGCGGATGCGCCGTCGCAGGGCTGCCAGGGCTGCGGGGTCGGGGCCTGCGGTGGTGTTGGTGGCCAACAGGTCTTGGAGTTGCTGCTGGCGGGCGTGGAGTTGGTCACGCTCGGCGTGGAGTCGTTCGAGGCGCGGTCGGCAGAGGTCGGCGGGCATGTCACCGTGCTCGAACGCGGCGAGGTAGCGGTCTATCGCTTGGTTAGTTCGGTGGAGTTTGACCTCGATGGTCCGAAGTTCGGCGGCGTGGGCGAGGTGGTGGCTGTTGGCCTGGCGTGCTGCCTGAGCGATGGCACGTTGGAACAGGTCGGCGCGGCGGTAGGTCGCCAGGAGGGCGTTGAGGATGGCCCGCTCCAGTTGGTCGGCGGGGAGCCGGTCGGCGCCGCAGGTGGCGGTGCCGTAACGCTGCCGGGAGTAGCAGGTGTAGTAGCGGTAGCGGCCGTTTCTGCCTCTGGCAGCGTTGCCGATGTAGCGCTTGCCGCATTTGGTGCAGATGACCAGGCTGGCCAGGTCGTAGTCGGAGCGGTTGGCGACCCTGCCAGCGAGGTCTTCGCCACGCTCGACGAGCAGGTCTTCGACGGTAGCGAAGAGGTCGGGGTCGACCAGGTGGCGATGGGGTGCTGGGTGCCAGGTACCGCGGAACCAGATCTCGCCGATGTAGGTCCGGTTCCGGAGCACTTGGAGGACGGCTTTGTGGTTCCAGGGCTTGTGCTTGCGGGTGCGGTGGCCACGCTCGTTGAGCCAGTGCGCGATGGCGCGGGCGCCGTGGTCCCGGCGGGCGTAGAGGTCGAAGATGATCGGCACCAGCGGGGCGTGCTCGTTGGGGACCAGGAAGCCGGTCTTGTTGCCGTCCGGGCCGATCTCGGGGGAGTAGCCGAAGGGGTGGGAGCCGGAGGTCCAGCCGCCGCGGGCGGCCTTGCGTTCCATGCCGGCGACGACACGGTCAATGATCATGTCGCGCTCGAACTCGGCGAAGATCGCCAGGATGCGCATTACCATGCGGCCCAGCGGCGTGTGGCTGTCGAAGTGCTCGGTGGCTGACACCAGGGCGACGCCGGCTTCGTCGAGGATGTCGACGATGACCAGCAGGTCGCGGATCGAGCGGGTCAGCCGGTCGAGTCGGTAGACCAGCAGCACGTCGTAGAGGCCCGCCTTGGCGTCGCGGAGGGCCTGCTGAAGCCCTTCCCGGTCGATGGTGGCGCCGCTGGCGTCGTCGCCGTACTGGCCGTCGAGCTCCCAGCCGGGCTGGCTCTTAATGAAGGGGTCCAAGCGCGCGTCCTGGGCCTCGATGGAGTAGGGCTGGTTCTCCTCGTTGGTCGAGCGCCGGCGGTACTTGCGCACACGGCTGGTGCGATCGCCGGCTGTGGCGGGTGCGTCGCCTGCTTTGGGGCGTTTGTTCGAGCGGTAGGCATAGGTGGCCATGCAGGGACTCCTTGGGGAACTGGCTCGGTCACACGGCACGAATTCGCGTGGGCCCGTCATTGCTGCTGGAGCGGTCCAGGAGCGCGGGGTGGCGAGAGTGGACTGGGCGCTATTGCGCACGCGCGAGGTGGTCCGCGATATTGGGGTGGGATTACCTCTATTTTCTCATAATTCGCGTGACAATTCAAATGGATTTGCCATTCGTTTTGCGTGTCGCGCGTTATTCACCGTGAATATCGGCGGCGACGTCCGGGGGCCTGGTCGGCTCCCTTTAGTGGGTCGTCCTAGTCCTCCAGGAGATCGGCGAGAAGTTCGGCAAGGAGGTCGACAGCGCGCCGCTCGCGCTCGGCGCTGAGGGGCAGAAGGACGGGCGCGAGCACCACGAGCGCAGGGTCGGGGGTCCGAGCGTCGTCGGCGTCGGACATGTGTCGGTGCGCCTCCAGGTCCGAGCGATCAGGACGGCGAGCCCGAGCTGCCGTGGCGCCGCGGTCGCGACCCCGCTTACGAAGCACCCCAGGAGAGCCCTGTCATGACCTCGTGGCGGCTGTTGGTGGACGGGGGACATGGGTTCGGCATCGCCGGTGACCGCCTCCCTGGCTGTTGGCGGACGGCAAGCGACCTGTTGGCGTCCAACAACCGCGCCAACAGCTCGCGATCTCGTTGTTGGCCCGACCCGATCCGCAGGTGATGGAAAGAATCTTGAAAAATCTGTGAGACGGTTACCAACAACTGCCGCTCGTGCTGTTGGTGGCCCTGTTTGCGCTGCTCCGCGCGATCATTTGACTTCACGATCATAGCCAGTCCGGCACCGTCCACGGGCATTGTTGGTACGAGATCACGGCTGTTGGTGGCATTTCTGTTGGGTTTCTGTTGGCTCGGTTGCTTTTTCTGTGGCTCCAGGTTTCCGATCGCCGAAAGGAGCCGCAGATGGACCGCGATCCTCAAGTGCTGGATACGCTGGCGACGGCGTTTCGCTTGCTGGTGACGGGACCGGCGCCGCTGACCGTGGATGGGGGAGAGGTCCACCCGGAGCTGCCGGCACGGCGGATCCCGCTGGACGAGTTGCGGGAGCTGCTGTTGGACGGGCGGACCAGCAACACGGTCCGCAACGCCGCCTTGGGCGAGCTGATCCGCCGCGCGCAGGAGGAGCGGGGTGGCTGGGTGGTTGGGCTGGCGGGTGTGCTGTTGCCCGGACTGCGGCGGGTGGCCGGCAGGCTGGCGCGGGACTTTCCCGGAGACACGGCAGACATCGATGCGGAGGTGCTGGCGGGCTTTCTGGAGGCCCTGAACGGGTTGGAGCCGACCGGCGAGCATCTGGCCTCGCGGCTGCTGTGGCCGGCCTACCGGCACGCGCGGCGGGTGCGGATGGTGGAGTTCGAGCAGGCGCTGCGGCGTATCCCGGAGACGGCGGCGGCCCACGTCCCGGCTCGGCCGTGGGGGCATCCCGACTTCGTCCTGGCCCGGGCGGTCAAGGCCGGCGCGATCACGGCGGCGGAGGCGGAGTTGATCGGGGCGACTCGGCTGGAGGGCGTTGACCTGGTGTCGTTCGCCTTGGTGGAGGAGTGCTCGATCGACGTTGTCCGCCACCGTCGCCACCGGGCTGAGCGGCGGTTGGTGAAGTTCTTGGCCGCGGAGCGAGATCGGCTGTCATGACAGCGCGCTCCAGCGTGCTTTGTGGGTGGGACGCCAGGGCGGCCGGCACGCCAGCAGCAACCGCCGAGCAGTTGAGGCCCCTGGTGCCGGCGCCCTGGGCGTCCCACCGACAGCACCGCCGATCGTTGCCCGCATCCGCTTGAAGGGAGCTTCCGCTTGAAGCGCTTGCCGCGCCGCTTGGGCTTGGCCATGGTCGTCGGCGCCGCGGGCCTGTGCATCGCCCTGCTTCCGCTGCCGGCACTGGCGCAGGCTGCCGACCCGACCCAGACGCTGTCGCAGGTGATCAACCGCATCCAGGCCCTGATCATCGGGCTCGCGGCGGGGCTGGCGACCCTGTTCCTGACGTGGGCGGGGACCCGCTACATGATGGCCGGCGGCGATCCCGGCCAGATGGAGAAGGCCAAGACCGCCTTGCGGTCGGCCGCCATCGGCTACGGCGTCGCCGCCTTGGCGCCCGCGCTGTTCGCCCTACTGAAGTACGTCCTCGGGGTATGAGCACGATGCTCCCAGCGGCGATCTCTCACCCGTCTTGGCGGACGCTCACGATCGCGGCCGGGGTATTGGTGTTGACGGTTGCGGTGGGGATGCCTCCGGCGAACGCGGCAGCGGGCACGGCGCGCCGCGGGCTGGCGGTACCCACAACTACCACGCCCCCCACGGCGCCGCCGCAGCCATCTGACGGCGGTAGCCTGCGGGATCGGCTGCCGCCGCCGTTCGGGAACGGGCCGGGCTTCTTCGATATCGGCGAGCGGATCAACGCCTGGTTTCGGGATCTGGCCGCCAGCGCACTGGACCCGCTGCTCGACTTGGTCGGCCGCACGATCCTGGCCACGCCGGATCTGGCCGCGGCCGGCAGCCGGGTCCGCGAACTGTGGCTGGTGTCGGCCGGGATCGCCAACACCGGGTTCGTGCTGCTGATCGTGGCGGGCGGGGTCCTGGTAATGAGCCACGAGACCCTGCAGAGCAGCTACTCGGCCAAGGAGATCGCGCCGCGCCTGGTGTTGGCGTTCGTGGCGGCCAACCTCAGCCTGCTCCTGGCAGGCCAGGCGATCCCGCTGGCCAACGCGCTCGCCGGAGCGCTGCTGGATACCAGCACCGATCCCGACCACGTGCGCGCCACCCTCAAGACTCTGGCGCTGGCGCCGGTGGACACCAGCAGCGGCCTGCTGATCTTTCTCGCCATCGCGCTGGCGGTCATGGCGGTCGGGCTGGTCGCCGCCTACGTGGTGCGGGTGTCGCTGCTGATCGTGCTCATCGTGGGCGCGCCGCTGGCGCTGGCCTGCCACGCGCTGCCGGCGATCGAGGGGCTGGCTCGCCTGTGGTGGCGGGCGTTCACCGGCTGCCTCGGCATCCAGGTCGGTCAGGCGCTGGTGCTGGGCATGGCGGTGCGGGTGTTCTTCGAGGGCGACCGCGCCCGCGTGCTCGGGCTCGACGGCTCAGGCCATCTCGTCGACCTGATCGTGGTCGGCTGCCTGTTCTGGATGCTGCTGCGCATCCCGACGTGGGTCTCGCGCATGGTCTTTGGCCGGCGCGGGTCGACGGTGGTCCGCATGGTCAAGTCCTACGTCATCTACCGCGGTGTGCGCTCCATCGGGATTGGGAGGTGAGGCGGTGCGTCGCGTCCGCATTCCCGCCAACGTTGAGGTCGAGGACCGGTTGGTGTTCGGCCTCACGGCCCGCCAGCTCGCCATCCTGGCCGGTACAGGCACGCTTGCCTGGCTGTTGGCCCTCGCCCTGCGGTCGCTGGTGCCGCTGCCGGTCGCGGCGGTGCTGGTGCTGCCGGTGCTGGCGGCCGGTCTGCTGGTGGCGGTCGGCGAGCGCGATGGGCTGTCGCTGGACCGGCTTCTGATGGCAGCGGTCAATCACGCCAGAGTCCCGCGTCGCCGCGTCCCTGCCCCGGAGGGCATCCCGGACCTGCCCGCCTTGCTGCGCTCGATCCACCGCCCGCCAGCGATGGCGCCGCTCAGCCTGCCCGCCCGCGGGATCGACCCTGATGGGGTGGTCGATCTGGGTGGCGAGGGCGCGGCGTTGCTGTGCCGGGCGACCACTGTCAACTTCGCGCTGCGGACCGAGGTGGAGCAGGAGGCGCTGGTCGCCGCCTTCGCGCGGTTCCTCCAGGCGCTATCGAGCCCGGTCCAGGTCGTCGTGCGAGCGGAACGGATCGAGGTTGGTTCGCTCGTAGGGGAGCTGGAGCGAACCGCTGGCGAGTTGCCGGACCTGGAACTGGAGAGGTGTGCCCGCGAGCACGCCCGCTTCCTCGGCGAGCTTGCCGGCCGCCGTGACGTGCTGCGCCGGGAGGTGCTCGTTGTCTTCCGTGAGCCAGCACGCCAAGGTGCCGGGCCGCGGCTGCTGCGTCGAGCGGAGGAGGCCGCTGGGCTGCTGGCGCAGGCGGGGGTCAGGCTCACACCGCTCGACCAGGCCGCCGCGATCGAGACCCTGACCCGAGCCGCCGACCCTGACGCGCCGCCCCGGCCCGTCGGGCTGGCAGCACCCGAGGACACCATCACCAGGAGCCGCGCATGCTGAGGCTGCCCGTTTTGCTGCGCCGGGCCAGCGCGGTGACCAGCGAGCCCCAAGGCAGGCTGCTCGGCCCGGAGGCGCTGAAGGTCGGCGCGCGCTGGTTGCGCGTGGGGGAGCGTTGGGCACGGACGCTGGCGGTGACCGGCTTTCCCCACGAGGTCGGGCTGGGCTGGCTCGAGCCGATACTCAACGCCCCCGGCACCCTCGACGTCGCCATCCACGTCGAGCCAATCCCCACGCCCGTAGCCGCTCAGCGGCTTCGGCGCCAGCTCGCGCGGCTCGAATCCACCCGTCGCCTGGACGCCGGCCGGGGCCGCCTGATCGACTTTCAAGCCGAAGCCGCCGCCGACGACGCCGCTGAGCTTGCCCGCCAGCTCGCTCGCGGCGAGGGACGGCTGTTCCGGACCGGCCTGTACCTGACGATCCGGGCTGGCGACCCGGCGGCCCTGGAGGACCAGACCCAGGCGGTCCGAGCTCTGCTCGGCTCGCAACTCCTCGACAGTCACCCGGCGACCTTCCGCAGCCTGCACGGCTGGACCACGACCCTGCCGATGGGCCTCGACGCGCTGCGGCTGCGGCGCACGCTCGACACCCAGGCGCTGGCCGCCGCCTTCCCGTTCGCCTCACCCGAGCTGCCGACCGCCGACGGGGTGCTGTACGGGCGCAACTCCGCCAGCCAGGGACTGGTGCTGTGGGACCGCTTCGCCCGCGAGAACTACAACGCCGTCCTCCTCGCCAAGAGCGGGGCGGGCAAGTCCTATCACGCCAAACTGGAGGTCCTCCGCTCCCTGTACCGCGGGGTCGAGGTTGCCATCATCGACCCAGAGCGGGAGTACCAGCGGCTCGCGGACGCGGTCGGCGGCGCTTACCTCCGGCTGGGCGCTCCAGACGTGCGGCTCAACCCCTTCGACCTGCCGAAAGACGGCGGTCCCGACGCGCTGGCCCGCCGCTCGCTGTTCCTGCACACCCTCATCGCGGTCATGCTGGCCACCCCGCTCACCCCCCAGGAGAGCGCCACGCTGGACCGCGCAATCCTCGCCGCCTACCAGACGCGCGGGATCAGCGCCGACCCTCGCACCCACGCCCGGCCCGCACCGCTGCTGCGGGACCTCACCGCGGCCCTGGAGGCCGACGAGGACGCGACCGGGCGCGAGTTGGCCGCGCGGCTGGCGCCGTTCACCACCGGCTCGCACCGGATGCTGTTCGACGGCCCCACCACCGCGCGGCCCGAAGGCTACCTGGTGGTGTTCTCGCTGCGGGACCTCCCCGAGGAGCTGGCCGCACTCGGCACCCTGCTCACCCTCGACGCGATCTGGCGGCGGATCACCGACCCAGCCCGCCGCCGTCGGCGCCTGGTGCTGGTCGATGAGGCGTGGCTGCTCATGCAGGACCCGATCGGCGCCCGCTACCTGCTGCGGCTGGCCAAGAGCGCCCGCAAGCACTGGACCGGCCTGACCGTCGTCACCCAGGACGCCGCCGACCTGCTCGGCAGCGACCTCGGCAAGGCCGTGGCCGCCAACTCCGCCACCCAGGTCCTCCTCGGCCAGTCCCCCCAGGCCATCGACGCCCTCGCCGACACCTTCCACCTCTCGCAGGGTGAGCGGGCGTTCCTGCTGGCCGCCCGCCCAGGCGAAGCCATCCTGCTGTCTCCGCCCTACCGGGTCTCTTTTCGGAGCCTCGCCAGCCCGACCGAGCATCAGCTCGTCACAACCGACCCGGCCGAACTCGCCGAGCTGGACGCCGACGCAGAGGGCGGCGGGGAATGACCCGAATGGTGGCCGTGGTCGTCGTGCTCATGCTGCTCCCAGCGGTGCTGCTTGCCGCTGCTGTCGGCGCGCTCGGCGGCGGCGCGGACCCTTCCATGCGGGTCGGTGCTGGCGGCGCCATCGGGCTCGCGGTCGCGGCCGCCCAGGCCGGCTTCACGGGCCAGGCTCTGCGGCTGGCGATAGCGGTAGGGCTGGCCGAGTCCGGCGGCAACCCCACCGCCCGCAACCTGAACCCGCCCACCCCCGGCTGCCCGCACGGTTCGACCGACCGGGGCGCGTGGCAGCTCAACAACTGCTACCACCCGGAAGTCAGTGACGCTTGCGCCGACGACCTCGCCTGCGCAGCAGTCACGACCTACCGCATCTCCGCAGGCGGCAGCGACTGGAGCGAGTGGACCACCTACACCTCCGGCGCCTACCAAGCCCGGCTCGCCGCCGCCGACCAGGCCCTCGCCGCCGCCGACCAGGCCCTCGGCACCTTCGTGGTCCCCATCGCCGACGGCAGTGTCCCACCCGGCAATGGCACCCCCGGCCCGTGCGGACTGTCACCTGCCGCCGACTATGCCAAGCACCTCGTCACCGTGCTGTTCAGGATCACCGACATCGGCGGCTGCGCCCTTTCCGGCCACATCGAGAACAGTGACCATCGTCCGGACGCCCATGGGCAGGCACACGCGATCGACGTGATGGTGGGCACCAACACGGCGCTGGGCTGGCAGGTTGCTACTTGGGCGGCGGTCAACGCCGAGGCCCTGCACGTCAAGTACGTGATCTTCCAAGGTCAGATCATCGACTTCCGCGAGCCCGCGCCCGCCTGGCATGGCTGCCGCGACCCGAGCTCGAGCTGCGCGCTGCTGCATGGCGAGCACGTGCATCTCAGCGTGACCGCCTGAGACCGGCCTCGATGCCGCTTCACGTCGTCAAGGATCGGCCCCAGCAGGAAGGAGAGGAGTCCTGCCTACGCTCTCGATGCCATCGGGTGGAGCCTTGCCGGAGTATTCACCACGAATACCGCCGTACTACGAGGCTGACGGGATCAGCGTCTACCACGGCGACATGCGCGACGTGCTCCCTGGCCTCCAGCCCGTCGATTTGGTGGTCACTGATCCACCGTATGTCCTCGGGCTCGCGTCGTCGGTGCAGGAGACCAGCAAGGTCGGCGGGTGGGCGGACCTGATGAACGCGGCGACCTGGTACGGCTGGTGGCTGGCAGAGTGCCGCCGGTTGACGGCGCCTGGGGGAGCGGCGTGGGTGTTCAACAGTTGGCGCAGCTTCCCGGCGCTCGCGCGGGGCGCCTGGGAGGCGCGCTGGCCGATCGAGTCGCTGCTGGTCTGGGACAAGCAGGCCGTCGGGACCGGGATGCGGGGCCTGCGACCGCGGTACGAGCTGGTCGCTCTGTTCGCCCATCGCCGGTTCAAGATCCCCGACCGCACGCTCACCGACGTCTACCCGTGCCGCTGGCCGGCTGGACGGAAGCCGAGCGGCCATCCCGCGGAGAAGCCGGTGCCGCTGCTCCGCTACCTGATCGAGATCAGCGGCGGTCGCCGCGTGCTGGACCTGTTCGCCGGATCGGGCTCCACCCTGGTCGCCGCCAAGCAGCTCGGCCGCAGCGCAGTCGGCATCGAGCTGGAAGAGCGCTGGTGCGAGCTGGCCGCGCAGCGCGTGGAAGCGACCCGGCCAGGCAGCGTCCCGGCTGACAGCGGGGAGGCGGCACGGTGAGGCCCTTCTTCCAGGCCGATGAGGTCAGCCTGTACCACGGCGACTGCCGCGACGTCCTCCCGGAGCTTCCGGCCGGGTCGGTGGACCTGCTGTTGACCGATCCGCCCTACGGCAAGCACTACGTTGCCGAAGGCCGGCCCGTCAGGAAGCTGAACATCCGTGCCGACGGCGCCCGCCAGGGCGTGCGGGTGGTCCGCCAGGCGCTGTTCGCGGCCCTGCCGCTGCTGCGGGCGGACGCGCACGTGCTGGTGTTCTGCCACTGGGAGTCCTGGCCCGACTTCTACGACGCGATCTGTCCGCTGGTGCCGATCAAGAACGCGCTGATCTGGCACAAGGACCGCGGTGGCCCTGGCGACACGAGGATGGAGTACGCCCGCGACTACGAGGTGCTGTACGGCGCCCATGGTCGCCGGGCAATCGCGGGCCGTCGCGATGGGGCGGTGGTCCGGGGCTTTCCGCCGGTTGGCGCCAAGCGGCTGCACCCGACCGAGAAGCCGGTTGGGCTGCTGGAGTACCTGATCGGCAAGCACTGCCCGCCTGGCGGCATGGTCCTGGACCCGTTTCTGGGCTCGGGCTCCACCCTGCTCGCCGCCCAACGGCTCGGCCGCCGCGGGGTCGGCGTCGAGATCGACGGGCGCTACTGCCGGATCACCGCCGACCGACTCCATCAGCAGGCACACACCGTCCAGCACCCCGCGTAGCTCCTCCGCACCCCGACCTGGGAGGTCACGCTGTCTCCTACTGCCACGTTCGTGCTCCTACTCGTGTCCCTGAGATCGGCGCCGGCCCATGATCCCGCCGACAGCCCACTCGGTCGGCTCCTGCTCCACCCCGGCCGGACCCTGCGCGATGCCGCCCAGCAGCTCCTGAGCGCCGCAATCGCGGTCGCGCAGCACGTTTGGCCGGAGCTGCTCGCGGTTGCGCTGGTGGCCGCCGCCGCGACGCTGGCCCGGCATGCCTGGCAGGCCCGGCGGCTGGTGGAGGGCGCCCGCTGCATCACGATCCTGGCACCACCGGCCGTCGATGCAGCCGGCGCGCAGGCGCTATGGGCAAACCTCCACGGCCTCATCCGCCCCTCCTGGCGGGTCCGCCTGGCCGGCCAGCCGCACCTGGCGTTCGAGCTGGTCTGGACCCCACGGCGCGTCGATATCCGACTATGGGTCCCCGGCACGGTCCCGCCCGAGATGGTCGAGCGGGCGATCGTGGCCGCTTGGCCCGGTGCGCAGACCAGAACCGAGGCACCACAACCGCCGCTGCCGCTGACGGGCTCGGCCGCGGGTGGGGAGCTGCGGCTGGCGCAACCAGAGTGGTTCCCGCTCAACCTCGACCAGCAGGCCGACCCGCTGCGGGCCGTCTTCGGCTCGGTGGGGAGCCTGCGGGACGGGGAGAGCGCCTGTGTCCAGGTGCTGGCCCGCCCGGTCGGCGCCCGCCGGCTGGCCCGCGCCCGCGGCGCCGCGCGGGCACTTCGTTCCGGGCAGAGCACGACCCGTGCTGGCAGGCTGCTGGACCTTCTGAGCCCTGGGCCGTCCGGAAGCCGTCGCGGTGACGATCCTACGATCGCGCCGGACGTCCGTCTGATCTTGGCCAAGGCCGCCGGGCAGGGCTGGGATGCCGTCCTCCGCTACGGCGTCTCGTCCCCGGCGCAGGGACCCGCGACCCGGCGCCAGCTCCGCGGCCGAGGCCACGCCCTCGCTGCCGCGTACGCCGGCTTGGACGGCCGCAACCGGCTCGAACGCCATCGCCTCCGTCAGCCCCCTCGTGTGCTGGCGGAGCGGCGGCTGCGCCGTGGGGACCTGATGTCGGTCGGTGAACTGGCGATGCTCGCTCACCTGCCGGCCGACCCGGCCGTGCCGGGGCTGGCCCGCGCCACCGCCCGAAGCGTGGCGCCCGCTCCGTGGCTGCGCAGCGTCGGGAAGGTTCTCGGCGACGCCGACGCCGGCCCGCCACGTCCGGTCGCGATCACCGCCGCCGACGCGCGCCACCACTTGCACGTCGTCGGCGCGACCGGAGTGGGCAAGACGACCCTGATCGCCAGCATGGTGCTGGACGACGTCGCGCAGCGCCGCGGCGTGGTGGTGGTCGACCCCAGCGGCGACCTGGTCAACGACCTGCTCGACCGGCTCCCGGCCGAGGTCGGCGAGCGGCTGGTGCTGCTGGACCCCAGCGAGGATCAGGCGCCGCCGATCCTGAACATGCTCGACGGACCGGACCCCGACCTGGCCGTCGACCACGTTGTCGGGATCTTCAGTCGCATCTACGGCTCCTACTGGGGGCCTCGAACCGACGACATCCTGCGGGCCTGCTGCCTGACCCTGCTGCGCCAGCCGCGTGGCGAGGTGACCCTGGCGCACGTGCCCCGGCTGCTCGGCGACGCGGAGTTCCGCCGCCCGTACGTCGAGGCGGTCGCCTCCGACGCGGGCCTGGAGGGCTTCTGGAGCTGGTACCAGCAGCTCACCGGCTGGGCCCGCGCGCAGGCGGTCGGGCCGGTGCTCAACAAGCTGCGCGCGTTCTTCCTGCGACCGTTCGTCAACCGGGTCGTCGCCGGCGGCGCCTCCAGCTTCGACCTCGACCGGCTCCTCGACGACCGCGGAGTGCTCCTGGCCCGCGTCCCCAAGGGTCTGCTGGGGGAGGAGACCAGCCGCCTGCTCGGCAGCTTCGTCCTTTCAAAGGTCTGGCAGGCCGCCACCCACCGCGCCAGGGTGGGGGAGTTCGCCCGCCACGACACCTGCGCCTATGCGGACGAGGCGCACAACTTCCTGAACCTGCCGATCCGCTTCGACGAGGCGCTGGCCGAGGCGCGCAAGTACCGCCTGTCGCTGTGCCTGGCCCACCAGTACCTCGGCCAGCTCCCCCGCGAGCTGCGCGAGGCGATCAGCGCCAACGCCCGCAACAAGCTCATCTTCGCCGTCTCCCCCGAGGACGCCGCCGTCCTGGAGCGGCACGTCGCCCCCGAGTTGACCGCCCACGATCTGGCCAACCTCGGCGCCTTCCAGGCCGCCGCCCGCTTGGTCGCCGACGGCGCCGAGCAGCCCGCCTGCACGCTTCGCACCCGACCCGCCCCCGCCGTCATCCCCGGCCGCGCCAACGCCCTGCGCACCCAGGCCAGGGAGCGGTTCGGTCGCACCGACCAGGAGCGTCACCGCCACGGCGTCCGCCAACAGGTCGGTACCGACGAGGCCGCCGCCCGCCAACACCCCGGCTCGGCCGCCGACACCGGCCTGACCGCCGCGCCAACACCTGCCACCAGCGCTAACAGGAGGCATCGCCAATGACCGCCACCATCGTCCGCCCCACCAACAGAGCCGCCCGGCTCGCCAACATCGCCCACCGGCTGACCGAGCGGGACCGGCGGCTATGCCGGCTCGTCTGGGACCACCGGGTGCTGACCAGCGAGCAGCTCACCGACCTGTGCTTCCCGAGCCGAGTCGCCGCCACGCACCGGCTGGTGCTGCTCACCAGGCTGGGCGTCCTCGACCGCTTCCGCCCTTTCAAGTTCACCGGCTCCGCGCCCTACCAGTACGTCCTCGGCGAGCTGGGCGCCCAGGTCCTGGCCGCCGAACGCGGCCAGTCGGTGGGGGAGTTCGGCTACAGCCGCACCGAGACGCTGGCGATCGCGCATAGCCAGCGACTGGCCCACCAGGTCGGCGTTAACGGCTTCTTCGCCGTGCTCGCCGCCGCAGCCCGCCGCCGGCCCGACGCCAGCCTGCTGGCCTGGTGGTCTGAGCGTCGATGCGCCCAGCGCTGGGGACGCCTGGTCCGCCCCGACGGCTTCGGCCGCTGGGCCGAGGCCGGCCGCACCGTCGAGTTCTTCCTCGAGTGGGACACCGGCACCGAGACCCTCGCCAAGGTCGCCGCCAAGCTCCGCGGCTACGCCGACCTCGCCGCCGGCTCCGGCATCTGGACCCCCACCCTGCTCTGGCTGCCCAGCCCCGCCCGCGAGGTTGAGATCCGCCGCGCCATCGCCACCCCGTCCGTCCCAGTCGCCACCGCCCACGGCCCCGCCACCGACCCCTCCGCCGCCGTCTGGCTCCCCACCGGCAACCACACCCGCCGCGTCCGCCTCGCCGCCCTCGCCACCCGCGGGGGCCGATAGCATCGGTGCTCCCTACAGCCTTACTGGATCGCCTTTGACCGGCCGGGAAAGGCCGGGTTGACATGCTGTCTTGCGATGGATGTTCAGCCCGTGGCGACGTTGACACCGGCTTCGTGGAGTGCGCGGTAGCCGATGCGTGTCGCGACCGGGTCTGGTTGACGGAGGTGTTCGACGGCTTCGTGGTGTGCGTCAGACTTTCTGGGAGGGTTTCGGGGCTGATCCGTGACAGGGAGTTGGATCTTGAGCAGGAGCAACGACCCGGTGCCGGTCGAGACGCGGCTGCAGCTGGTGCTCGCGGTCCTGGCCCATGAGATGACCGTCGCGGAGGCGGTGCGTCGTCACGGTGTGTCGGCAGAGTCGATCAACCGGTGGCGCAACCGGTTCGTCGACGCCGGCAAGGCGGCGATGGAAGACGGCATGCCGGGCAAGGCCGGCAGCCGCGGCAGCCTGGTCGAGCGACGGCAGCGCGCGGAGATCCAGGAGCTGAAGCTCGCGCTGGCCCAGGCGACCGTACAGCTGCGGATCTGGCAGAAGGGCTCGGAGGGCGTCGACCTGGTCCCTTCGCCGACCTCGAGGCCCTGAGAGCGGCAGCCGAGCTGCCGGTCGCGAGGTTCGCCGCCTGGCCGGCATTGCGGAGCGCACCTACCACCGCCTGGCCACGCTCCGAAGCGGCGACGCGCCGGTGAGGGGGCCGTGGCCGTCGCCGGCGGTTGATGCGGCCGAGGCCCTGGCGGCGAAGTACGCGGCCGACTGGCCTGCGTGGGGCTACCGCGAGATCGCCGCGATGATGCGCGCCGACGGCCATCGGGCGTCCACCTCGACGGTCGAGCGGGCTCAGCGCCTCGGCCGGGGCGGCCTCCACGTCGCGCACGCTCAGGCCGCGCACGAACCCGGCGATGACCAGCGCTTCCAGCGCGTTGGTGCGGCTGACGCCCTTGCCGAGCAGTCGCGAGGTGAACGGCTCGGTGGTGCCGCGCACCTTCGGCCGCTCCAGCGTGACGGACCCGACGGTGGTCTTGACGGTCACCTCGGCATGGCCGTTGCGATAGCCGTCGCGGTCGCGGTCGCCGCGGGCGTAGCGCTCACGGCCCAGGAAGGCGGTCACTTCGGCTTCCAGGGCGGCCTGAAGCAGCAGGCAGGCGCCGAGTCGGGCGACGTCTTCCAGGTCATCGTCGAGGTCGCGGTCGCTGGCGAACAGCTCGTCGATCCGAGCGCGGATACGCTCAACAGCAGATAGTCTTGGGACACGGGCGTGGTCCTCCTCAGCTTGAGTTGGTAGCTCTGCTTGGAGCCTACGCCCGTCCTACTTTTCCACCGCTACCTGGACGCCACCCGAGTTCATGTCCGGTAGGTCTTGACGGGCATGGGCGTTCCCGCCTTCAACCACTGCTGCCAGACCTCGAAGGTGAGCTGGCGCTCGTCCTTGCCGGCGATAGCCCCCAGCCGTTGCATCGTGTCGAGCTGCTTCCCAGTGTCGTCGAGGGATCTCTTAGCCGCACCACTTCATCCATCTTGGGAACAAGGTCAGCCGCAATCATGTAGATCTGCTGCCGGATCGCTGTCCGGCGCTCCGTGCGGTTGACAACGACCGACCCAGCCAGTGACGCGGCAGCACCGACGAGGACAGCAACGAAGGTGATGATGGCATCACCCATCCGACCCTCCGTCTCAGTCGAGGCGCCTCTGAAGGTGGCTCATCAGAGCACCGAGGGCGACATGGCTCTCCTTCATTGCTGACCCCATGCGGGTGAAGTCTTGCTCGTCCCCGGCCGTACTGGCGTCTCGCCAGCGCACGAATGCCCGCGTGGCAAGTTCGCGCTCATGCTTCCCAGCAATGACTCCAAGCCGCCTGATGGCGCTTAGGTACTTCAAGGTCACCTCGTCGGCACTACCGTACTGCCTGGCCTCCTGTATCCGCTCCACCGCATCGGGGACGAGTTCTATGTAGAGCTGCTGCCTGGCCTGCGTCCGGCGTTCCATCCGATTGACGATCACGGAACCGAGCAAGGTCAGACCACCGCCGAGGATCGCCCCGATGATCGCCCCGATCAGCCCGGAGAGCAGGTTGGCGGTGGGGTCGCTCGTCGAAGCACTGGCGGTACCGACCACGGTGTCGATCATGGGGGATGGATGCTCTCACGACGCCCCAGTCGTCAGCTACCGGCCCTCCCGTTACCTTACCGTCGGTGAGTGCATCGCAGGTCACGGCCGCACCGCGACCACGAGAACAGTCAGATGCAGGAGCGCTCGATGGGAGCCAGGATTGCCTCACGAATGAACCGTGACGCATCCCTGAGACCCTGGATCGGGGCCACCTGCCGGCCTTCCGCGTGTTCGACCCAGATATAGGCGCTCCCAGTCTCTGCCTCTGCGCCTGGCGTGCCGATCAGGGTGAAGACGAGTGCTGCGTAGTCGTCTCCCACCTCTCCGAGGGTAATGGCGTAGCGGGCGAGTCGAATACCGGGATGGGCAGTAAAGACCACGTCGCCGATCTCCTTGGTGCCGGTGAGCAGCGATCGGTGCTTGTTGATGTTCGCCAGGTTCCTGACGACCAAGAGCGGGTGGTCAAGCCGAGTCGGGACCTTGTACGGCTGTACCGCGTCAATGATCTTCAATGCCTCATCGCTGACGCCCCCCTTTACCTGCGGCGGCTGGGGCGCTCCGGATCTGTCGAGTGCCGGCCGGTCAAGGATGGGAAAGAAGGGCTTGGCCGCGGGGGGGTCGTTGCCTGCTTCGCGGACGAGGACTCCGGCAAGGTAGTCGAGCGCGCCCCGGAGGTTCTCGGCCGCATCCCCGATTGTGAGCGGTACGGACACATCGAGAACCTTGAAGCGGACTGCGGACCAGTCTGACCTGTTTCGATCCAGGTCGAATACAAGTTCGCCGCTGACCGCTGGTGGGTCGCTGTGGAAGTAGGTCTGGATGCGGCGGTGGAGATCGGCGATGTGCTTGTCGGCCCAATCGAGTTTGGCGTAGACGTCGCGGAGCTTCTCGCTCAGTGGGTAACCTCCTGTGTGTGAGGTCGGTCGACGGCAGGTCGAGATGCTTCCATCAGCTCCTGCCCCACAACCCCCACTGCCACCTTCCCAGCCCTTGCTTAACCCTACCCCGAGTCCCGCTTCTACTCCGTTGATGGCTTCTCCGTGTGCTCGTTCCAGTCCCGGAAGACAACGTCATCCCAGCCTGGTCGGTTGTAGAGACGCCATGATCCCTTCCACCCACAGATGCAGGTCGCTCGGACCTGCTGTCCGTTCTCGTGGTTCTCCGTGTCGTACTGATGTGCTGTTGGCATCGCAACCTCCCGCCGTGCGGTTCACCTCCACACCCATCTACTCGGCGTGTCCGGTCTCCGGATGAGCGACAGCAGGACAAGCAAGGAGGTCGCTGCGTCCTTCAGCCTTCTACGGAGCGAGAGCCTGCCCAGGCCGTTCTCACAGAGGTGCTCTGAGCTGTCTTGATCGAAGTGCATAGCTGTTGCCGTTGTGCTTGTAGTCCTTGAGTGCAGACCAGAGATCAGCATCAGGAGAGCAGGTGGCGTCTCATGAGCGGTGTAAACGGCTCGGGACGCAGGCTCCGGTGTGGTTGGCCTAGCGTCCGACGCACGCCGCTTGCGCCAGCATCAGGGGATCTCCACTGGCCCATTGATCAGGACTCTTCGTCATCTGGTCATCGGCACTGTTGATCATGATGGCAACGTTTTGCCACTTGAGCGGTACCCTCTGATAATCCGCCGTGAACCGAGCGGCATCATCGAGCATCGCTTGATCACGCGCAGTCCAAAACTGTGAGGCGACCGCGATCGAGCTCACCGGGTTTCTCTCGTTCTGCTGTTGTGCCGGTTTGTTGGCATCGTCGTAGGCACGATTTACGAGCCGACAGGCGTTGCGGATTGCTGCTGGAGTCTGGCGTAGGTCGTAGTAGCGCGTTGCGCCGGCCGAGCCGACTACCAGCACAACCAAAGCCAGGGCCATACCGAGACGTTTCAAGGTTTTCTCCTACGGATTAGCCGGCAATGCCGCCATGCCAGGAGCACGCGCCTTGCCGCTGGGCGGCATGCGAAATGGACCCATCAATACAGAGAATGCCGCCATAGACCGAGAGCGGTGCGCTCGGAACGCTTGGCTGCCAAACTGGTGCCGGCACTGGCGCGGCCCCTACGCCAACCTTGAGCGCAGCGGCGATGCCGTCCATACACGCAGACCAGAGCTTGTCATCAATCGAATGCACGACCTGTCCAAGGGTTGCTTTGTCCGTCCCGACGACGGAGGCGACCTCACAGAACCCACGCATGAACCCGGCATCGTCGGCCGCTTTCACCTTGGCCGCGGCATCGCTACTCGCCTTCGCCTGTGCTTCAGTGAGGTCGCTGCTTGCTCTCGCGGCTTGTGCGCTTGCCTGCATCGCTGCTACTGCCGATTCCTGCGCCTCCCGGTGGGCTGTGCCGCGCTCGGCGCTGACCTTGCGGTAGTCACGCAGGAGCCCGTCAACCTGGGCCTGGTCACGCGCGTGCTGTAGCGCCATGCCAGCCCCGAGGCTGCTTCCCATGAGTACAACCGCCAGTAGCCCGAGCCAGATGCGGCGCATCGGTACCTCTCTTCCGTCGTTGCTGCGTCGCGCAGAGCTTGCACTCTCTGCGGTAATCACGGGAATCGGGTGTTCTACGGGATTTGTGTGGACAGCGCGCTCCAGGGCCCGGTTGCCATGCGAAGCGCAGCTCTCCGCTTCTCGCTCCGTCCTGCTGCAGACCCGGTGAGGCGAATTCCATCGCTCGTCTTCTGTGCCCTGTGGCGAGAAACGACCCGGATCGCAAACCGCAATGGATGCGGGGGGCAGTTTGACTCTGATGGGCAGGCTGGCCGACAGGATCGCCTCGGTGAGCTTATCGGTGGGGTAGGAGCCGCCGATCCTGCTACGTCTCCCCCTACCGATGGGTCTACCGGCCGGGCTACCAGCTATAGATCGGTAGGCCCTGGCGCACCCAAACGCCCAGCTCACCGCCCCTTTCCGCGTCGCCAACACCGGGCCGACTGCCAGCCGGCTATGGGACGGGGCGCGCCTTCGGCGTGCTGCGCTTTGCTTCGCATCCCATAGCGCGGCTGGCCCACCCACCCGGGCGCCGGCGACCGGCGGGCGGCCTCACTCCCCTCCTCCACCGCCAGCGCGCCTTCCCCGATGCCGCTGGCCGGGTTCCGCGTGTCGTCTGCCCGCTGGCCTCTGCCGAGCGCGTCTCGGATGCTGCGCGATCGGCTCTGGGTCTGTCGCGTGCCAAGTTCAGAGTCTCGCTCTCCTCGCGCCTCGCGTGTTTCACCTGCGCGGATATCGTCAATTGAATCTGGAAATAGGCTCTTGATCTTGGCCAACTTGAAGTGATAAGGTTGACGTGCAGGCGGGCAGAATGCCCGCCCGGCGCTCGGGCAGAGAGCCCAAGGGAGGTCAGCATGCCGCGTGCTGTTGTCTTTGCTCCGCATTTCATCGGGCAGGAACCGGAGAAGGGATCTGTTGGCAGCCTCGGTCCTGGCGCGTACGAGGGGTTGCGCGTGAGTCTTCGCCGCAAGCGCCAGCGGGATTACTCCAAGCCGGTGAAGGTCACGGAGCAGATGGTCTGGAACGAGAAGCGGCAACGCTTCGACTGGCGCGAGGTCCGCCGCTACTCCTACCGGCGGGATGAGTACGACCCGATCCTCGTGAAGGTGACCGGCCTCTACTCCGTCTACTGCGGGCAGGGCTGGGAGCACTCCGTCCGCATCGATCAGTCCGAGTGCGTCTGCCCAGGGGAGCCCTTGTGGGAGCACACATACCGCGCATGGAAGGAGCGCGACCGCGAGGCGGCCGTGGACCTGGCGGCCGAGTTGGTCGAGTACCAACTCGAGGACTGGTGGGACCCCTGCGACGAGATCCCGGACGAGTGCCCGCTGTGCGGCTTCGACCTTGCGAATAACGACTTCCCGACCACGCACAACGACGACGCGGGCAACGAGTGCTCGTACATCGTGGCGCTGTAGCTCGAACTATTCACAGTGAATACCAGACCAAGGGCGAGCAGCAAGCTCGCCAGGGACGGGCAGCCAGCCCGGAAAGGATCGCCAGATGACCATCGTCGCCTACGCCTACGACGCTGCCATCCACTGCATTGGCTGCACCCACGACAGGTTCCACGGTGCTGAGGACCGGGGTGCGAAGGACTCCGAGGGCAACGGCGTCCAGCCGATCCTCGACATTTCGGAAGGTTGCTACCTCGTGCACTGCGATGACTGCCACGAGCCTGTGATGGATCACGACTGCGACGAGCACGGGCGCTGGGAGGCTGGTTACGACGGTGCCGACCTCGACGACTCCGCGCGGTTCCAGGACCACGGCGACGCCAAGCGATGGCTGATCCGCGAGCTGGAGGACCACGCGGATAACGTCGACTCGTGGGCGGACCCTCCGGACCACGACTGCGAGGAGCTGGGCCACGAGGACGACTCGTCGTGCCCGCGCCAGGTCGCAAACCAGCTCGCGTTCCTCGCGGAAGATCTGAACCTCATCTCCAGCGGCGAGAGGTTCGAGACCGTCCTGGCGGGCGTCCGGTACTGGGTCAAGGAGGTGGAGGAGTAGGCGGCGAAGTATTCATCGTGAATGACCGACCCACGCCGGTCCGTGGTCAGGGGAGCCACGAGCAGCCGGGCAGCAAGCCCGGAGAGGGGCAGGGCCAGATGGGCATCACCGCAAAGGACATCGAGATCCTCCGCCACGCCGACTCGATCACGTTCGAGGGCAACGGAAGCTCGCACCAGATGGTCGCGCGGCTGAGCTACCGCAACCCGCACAACCGCAGCGGCACCGATCAGGATCACGTCATCCCGGCCTACGGCTACGTCGTGGTGTTCGGCGCGGCCGAGCCCAGGGACGTCACCTCGACGCTGGCGACCAACGCTTGCGCGTCCGCGATGGTCTCGGCGAGCCCGCTGACCCAGACCTGGGCCGGGATGCTCCGGCTGCGCGACGAGCCCGTGCTGGTCTGGTGGGCCGACAACACCACCGAGGAGCTGCGGCGGATGGACCTGGCCAACGACGAGCTGTACCTGGCCGTCTACCGCAACCGCCGCGAGCGCTGGCGGTTCCACGTCGCCGCGCGCATCACCACCGCCGAGTCCACCGACCGCATGATCCGCACCGAGACGTAGGAGGCAGGCAATGGGCCCGCGCAGGGCACGAGCACCGCCCATCCAGGGCAGTCCGACCGACGCAGGAACCGCGGGCAGCATGCCCGCCAGACACCGGGCAGAAAGCCCGGAGGAGAGCACCACCATGACCGAAGCGACCACCACGACCATCGAGGTTCAGGAGATCAGCCTCGACCTGATCGACCTCGACCCCGCCAACGTCCGCCGCGACCTCGGCGAGCTGAAGGAGCTTGCCGCCTCGATCGAGCAGCAGGGCATCCTCCAGCCGGTGACCATCCGCTCGACCGGGGACGGCCGCTACGTCCCGATCATGGGCAACCGCCGCTGCGCCGCCGCGAAGATGGCCGGACTGTCCACCGTTCCGGCGATCGTCAGGCAGGTCGACGAGGTCGACCAGCGCATCGAGGCGCAGATGGTGGAGAACGTCCACCGCAAGAACCTCAAGCCCTCGGAGCTTGCAGGCGCGATCACCTATCTGCTCAGCCGCAAGGACGGCAACGGTAAGCGGCGCTGGACGCAGGGCACGCTGGCCACCCGGCTCGGCATGTCACAGCCGGGCGTCTCCAAGTACGCGGCGATCGGCAAGCTCCCCAGGGACGCCTTCGAGCTGATCGACCAGGGCAAGATCGGCGTGGACGACGGCGCCGAGCTGGCCAAGCTCGTCCGCTGGCCCGACCGCCTGCGCAAGGCGCTCAAGGTCCGTCGCGACGGCGGCGACCTCGCGGCGGCCATCCGCCAGCAGCTCAGCGAGCAGGAGCGCGAGCAGAAGCGCGACCGCGTCCTGGCCGACCTGCGCGCCGGCGGGGTCACCATCGCGCCAGACGACTGGACCGGCGGCGGCGTCCGGCTCGGCGACGGCGCCATCGCCGCCGGCCTCGACTCGCCTGAGGCGCACCTGGGCCAGCCCTGCCACGCGGCACACGTCGCTGCGGACGCCACGGTCGAGTGGGTCTGCCTGGACCCGACGCGCCATGGACCCGCGCCGTCCCCGAGCACCGGGGCGGGCGAGGGCGGCCAGGAACCCGCGAAGTCCCCGGACACGGAGCGTCCGGAGGGCACGCCGACCCAGCCGGACGCGGACGCCGCCGCTCGGGAGCCCGAGCCCGGCGACGAGGAGGACGAGCTGACCGCCGTCGAGCGGGCCGAGCAGGCGGAGCGAGAGGCGGCGGCGCGCGAGCGGATGGCGGCGCTCGATGAGGCCGCGACCGCCCGCTGGGAGGCGATGAAGGTCGCGCTGCAGGGCAAGCTCAGCCGCGCCTTGGTCCAGCGCTACGTCTCCTGGGCGTTCCTGCACACCACGGTGATGCCCGGCTACGACGACACCCCGGCCTGCGACCTGCTCGGCATCGACGCCAGCGCCGACACGGAGGCCGAGTCCGGCGCGGTCTCGCCCGTCCTTGACTACGCGGCCAAGGGCGACCGCGAGCTGGACCGCGCCGTCGTCGCGGTCGCATTCACCATCGCCGACGAGTGGCTGAGCGGCGAGTGGCCCAGCTTCGGGCACCCGCTCGTCGCCGAGCACTACCAGATGCTCCGCAAGCTCGGCTACGAGCCGCGCGAGATCGAGCAGCGCGAGCTGGAGCAGTCCGCCGACGGCTCGATCGCGGTGGAGGAGTAGCAACCCGCCGCTCCGGCGGCCTACCAGTCGGGAGCCGGCGCCGAAGCCGGCTCCCGCCGCCTTGCCCCCGTTATCCTGCAAGTTGGCAAAGTGCAACCCGTGGAGGAGGCTGGCCGATGGCTGCTGAGGCCGAGCCCTACGTCACCATCGGCATGGCCGAGGAGCTGCTGCGGCTGAGCGACACGCGCGTCGCCCAGCTCCGGAACGAGGATCCACGGTTCCCCCCGCACGCCGTAGAGATCCACGAGCGGCGCCTGGTCCGCCGAGGCTGGCGCGAGGAGGCCATCGTCGCCTACCGGCGTGGAAGGCAGCCCGATGACGCCGAGCCGCCGCGACAGTTCCTCGGGTACAGCCTGATCAGCGACCAACTCGGCGTGACGGTCGAGCGGGTCCGCCAGCTCGAAGCCAGCGACCCCCGGTTCCCGCCGGCGGCGGTCGAGCTCATCGGACCCAAGAGGGCGCGCCGCCGCCAGACCGTTCACAAAGGCTGGCGGCCCGAGGACATCGACAGCTACGTCATCGCCAGGCGGGCGGCACCCGCCAGGTAGAGCAAGCGGCGCGGGCATGTTCCTCCAGCGTGGCCAACGTACGATAGTCCTCCACTCCCGCCCGTAGCGTGTCGTCAACAGGAGGCGCCGCCCGATGCCCGACCCCGCGCGAGTGACGCTCGCCGTCCTCGACCTCGTCCGGCAGGCCGAGCTGCGCCGCCAGGACCGCGAGCGCTTCCGCGACGCCGTCGAGTTGGCCGCCTGGACGCTGCTGGAGCACCTTCGTGTTGGCGACCAGGCCCAGGTCGGCGAGGCGCTATACCGCGTCGAGCAGATCACCTGGCAGGAGGCCGATGCCAGCGGTGCGGAACGCCCCCATCCGCACGGCGCTATGGCTCTACTCCGGGAGGACCATGTCCTCGGGACGCTGCTCTCCGGACGTACCCGACGCAAGCAGGCCGAAGCCCGCGCCACCCTCCGCCAGGTCCGCCGCTTCGCCCTCCTGCCCGCAGTCGATGACAAGGTCGCTTACGACCTGATCCCCGCCACCGACGACGACCGGATGGACTTCGCCCAAGAGCTGCCCGAGGTGATCCAGACCCTCGCCGTTGACGTGGCCGCCCACGCTGCCGAGTTTCGCGAGCGGACAGAGGAGGTCGTGCGAGTCCTCCTCGGTCGCTTCCTCGGTGAGGACTGATCGCGTCGCTCCTATTCACCATGAATAGGGAGCCGGATCACCCTTGTTTACAGTAGTAACACCGGCGCAATCAGCAAATGATTCGGGTATTGGTCGGCTGTGCTAGCATGGCCGGCGCTTCCCCGGTTGAGTTGCCGCGCTTGTGCTCGTATGGCTTCAGGGGAGATGGTGGCGTGCCAGACAATGAACTTCTGTTTGCGAAGTATGATCTCGGGCTAGTGATCGGGCGTCATCAGCAAGGAGTCAGCGATGAGGTCGCCGGGATCGACCCGAATGGCTTGCTCAACACTCCTGCTGACGACCTCCTCGGTTACATCCACGCGAAGTACCGGCTCGACGTGCCGGAACTCCGCGAGGACGAGATTACGGTTGACCAGCAAGAGACCCAGGTCGATGTCAGCCGTGACCCGATGCGCTTCATTACTGATCATAGTCGCCCATATTACATTCCGGGGACTGAAGTCAAGTATTACGTCCCATTCACGGGCGACCGTGACCTATTCTTCTGCCGCGCATCAACCTTCAGCTACAACCCACCCCGTGGCCAGGTCACTCGCGACCAGATCCTCATCCTCTCGTACAGCGTGACAGGCCATGACGCAGCGGGAATCAAGAGCCAGTTCGACTCAGACTTTGCCAGCGTCAAGAAGCACCTCGGATGGGTTAGCAGAGACGCAGCGCAGTTCAACGCCGCTCTTCCTGGTCTTGCGCGGGAGCTCATCGAGAAGCGCCGTCAGAAGCTCCTGAATGACCGCGGCCTCGTCGCCAGCCTGGGATTCCCGCTCCGCGAGCGCCCAGACGCCAGCCGAACCTATGTCACACCGGCTGTGCGCAGGAAGATCCCGACGCGACCAGTCGTCGCCAAGACGGCGCCTTTCGTGCCGGAGCCCGCCCTCGGGATGAAGGAGTACGAGCACATCCTGTCGATCATGCGGGGCATGACCACGGTCATGGAGCGCAGTCCCAAGGCCTTCCGTGACACCAACGAGGAGGGCATCCGGCAGCATTTCCTCGTCCAGCTCAATGGGATCTACGAAGGACAGGCCACCGGAGAGACGTTCAACTACGAGGGCAAGACCGACATCCTCATCCGGGTTGAGGGCAAGAACGTCTTCATCGCAGAGTGCAAGTTGTGGAGAGGTCCGAAGTCGCTCCGGGATGCAATCGACCAGCTACTCGGATATACGACCTGGAGGGACACCAAGACGGCCATCCCGGTATTCAACCGGACGCGCAACTTCTCCCACGTGGTCGAGCAGGTCCCAGAGGTAGTTCAGGCTCATCCCAACTTCAAGCGGGCGATGGCCTACGATCACGAGGCCGGATTCCGGGCCGTGCTCAGCAATCGGGATGACGCCAACCGCGAGCTAATCCTAACGGTACTGGCGTTTGACATTCCGAGCTAACTACCGATACGCGGATCTCGGATCGAGGTATCGAGATCTGCTGCAGCGGATTGCAGAACAAGGCACCAGACAGGGGTCACCTGAGCGTGATCCCAAGACATAACGAGTTGCTGATCTACCCGGGTTCAACGACGGACGGCGGCCACGACCTTGGCGATGTCGGTGAGGTCTGACAGGACCATCTCGGCTCCAGCGGCCCGCAGTTGTGCCATGTCGCTCCGGCCCGATGCAACCGCGATTATCAAGGCCCCACCTTGGTGGGCGGTCGCGATGTCGCTCGGGGTGTCGCCAATGAGGACGGTGGTTCGCTCGTCGAAGGCGAGCTGATACTTCCGGTTGGCCCGGTGCCTTGCGATGGCCACGAGGTTGGCACGGACGGGGTCGTCGGACCCGTAGGCGCCGACCTCGAAGTCGAGGTAGCGGTCGAGGCCGAAGGCGGCGAGCTTGATGATGGCGACGGGCTTGATGTTGCCGGTGAGCACTGACTGGATGGTTCCGGGAGTGGCCTGAAGGGCTCGGAGGGCTTCGATTGCGCCGGGTAGGGCGTGCCCGCGCTGTTGGAGGAGGCGAAGCTTGGCGCGGTGGCCGGCGGCCAGGGTGTCCGCGAACCTGGCGAACAGTTCGTCGGTGGGTTCGATGCCGTGGATGGCAAGGGTATCGCGGAAGATTTCAGGTTCGGTGCGACCGGTGGGGTCGGCCTGGCGTTGCATGGATTGCCCGGTGGTCTGCTCGAACGCTTCGCGGTAGAGCTGTCGGCCGACTCCTTCGGTGCTGACGAGAGTGTGATCGACGTCCCATAGGACCAGCCGTCCCGCACTCGTCACGGTGGCGCTCCAAGCGGCGATGGTGTCGGCCGAGTTCTTCCGAGCTTCTCAACTCTATAGGCCGTCGCTGATCGCTGGTCGGGCGGGCCCGTTTGGCTCGTATACGCCGGGAAGCGCAAACGGTACAGTCCCAGGCACTTGGTGCAGTTGGTCGTTGCGTTGGTCGTGGCTCAGTGGAGGGAGGTGAAGCGTGTCGCCCGACATCCCTATCGGTGAGCGGGTGCGGTTCTTCCGGGAAGCGCAGCACAAGAAGCAGACGGTGGTTGCCGGGCTGGCCGGGATCACGGTCGACTACCTGTCGCAGATCGAGCGCGGGCTGAAGACTCCCACGATCCCGGTGCTGCACGCGATCGCCCGCGTCCTGGGCGTCCCAACCTCGGAGCTGTTGGGCGAGCCGCCTTCCGAGTCGGAGGGCCATGGCCATCCGACGACGACGGCGATCCACGGTGCCTTGCTCGGCTACCAGCTCCGGGCTGAGGGGGAGGCACTTCCGAGCCTCGGCGAGCTTCGGCGGCGGGTGGACGCTGCCTGGAAGGTGTGGCAGTCGTCACCGGCTCGGTACAGCGAAGCCAGCGAGCTGCTTCCGGGCTTGGTCCTCGACATCGAGCAGGCGATCCGCGTCCAGGACGGCACCGGCCAGGCCAAGGATCGGCGGGAGGCCTTCCGGGTAGCCGCCGACCTGTACTTCCTGCTGCGGACATTCTGCAAGCGCATCGGCCGGATCGACCTGTCGCTGCTGGCCGCCGACCGGGCGATCCGGGCCGTCGAGGCGGCCGACGATCCGCTCCGGATCGCGGCGGCCAAGTGGAACCTCGGCCATGTGCTCTTGGCGGAGGGTGAGGCGCAAGCCGCCGAGGAGGTCGCGATCAGAGCGGCTGAGGAGCTGGAGCCGCGCCTGGGCAATGCTGACGCGAGGTTCTTCGCCATGTACGGCGCCCTGTACCTGGTGGCGGTCGCGGCGACGGTCCGTCGCGGCGACGCCTGGTCGGCACGGGCTTGGCTCCGTGAGAAGGCGGGGCCGGCGGCCAGGCGGGCCGGTGAAGGCAACGTCTTCTGGACTGTGTTCGGGCCGACGAACGTTCGATTGCATGCCGTGAGCTTGGAGATGGAGGCGGGAGAGACCAGCGAGGCGCTTCGCCTGGCCGACGGCGTCGATCCCTCGCGTTCGCCCTCGATCGAGCGGCGACTGACCTTCCAGCTCGAGGTCGCCCGCTGCTACGACCAACGGCGCGACGACCCGGCCGTGCTGTTGCATCTGCTCGCCGCGGAGCGCGAAGCTCCCGAAGACCTGCGGTACAACGTGTTGGCACGTGAGTTGGTCCGCGGTCTCGTCAAGCGGGTACGGCCATCCTATGCAGCGGAAACGCGGGGTCTGGCAGCCCGGATCGGACTGCTCACCGTCTGAGCCCGAGCCGGTGGTCGACCCGAACTGACAGTACGTTCACTGAGTGCATTCAGCTCGTATGCTCCAGCTCGCCCTGAACGTTCAAGGGGGCTTTGGCGTGCTCTCGCTTGAGCGCAGAGCCGCCCGAGTATCCGCTCACCCCATCCGTTTGAGACGCAACAAGGAGCAGACGAGGAACGATGCGTAGGATCGTCGCGGGCAGGCCCGTCTTGCGGCGCACGGTCGCGCGTTGGAAGGGGACCGCCGGGCTGGTCGCAGGCCCTGGCAGCCTGGCCGCAGAGATCACCGGCGCCGCCGACACGCTCGCCGCTCTCGTGGAGCAGGCGGCGGCACGCGGTCTGGTGGCGCCGGCGGTGATCAGCAACACCGTCCATGAGCTGCGCGGCTGGGCCTTTCGGGTTGACCACGGCATCGCCGTCCACACGGCAGCCGTCGATGCGACCCGGATGATCGCCTACATCCGCGGCCTACCCGACCAGCAACTCCTCGCCCTGCTGGCCGACCTGCCTTGGGCACGCCTGGACGCGCTCCTGGACGCCATCAACCTGACGGACCGCCGTGCGGCCGGAGCTGGTGCCGACCGGTGACGTGGAGGCTTCGTCGAGGCGGGTACCAAACGGCTCGGCGGAGAAGGCCCGGTCCTGGTGAGACCCCGCCGGGGGCTGGCACCGCTGGCAGAGGACCCTGCCAGGGCCGGGCCACACGTCCGAGACTCACGGCACTCCTCGGGTCACCTGGCCTAGCCTCCCCCTAGCCTCGTCTTCCGCACATGGTGATTGGTAGGCCTGCGGTGGGGTCGAAGCCCGTGTTGTCACTGGGATGTGGCAGGGTTCGCCGATGCGACCCCGTGCGCGGCTTCGAGCCCAGTTCGGTGCGCCCAGCGTGGACAAGGCGTTGGGGGCGTTGCCGGTGATCGCGGACTTGTGCCGGCGGCTGGACCTGGCCGGGATCATCGACCGGGCCTGCCCGGTCCGCGAGGTGGCGCTGGTCACCCACGGGCAGGTCATCGAGGCGCTGGTCGCCAACCGGCTGACCTCGCCGACCCCGCTGGTCCATGTCGAACAGTGGGCCAGCCAGTGGGCGGTCCAGGAGGTCTGGGGGATCGACCCGCATGTGCTCAACGATGACCGTATCGGCCGGGCACTGGACGCGGTCGCGCCGCAGTTGGACCAGATCGTGGGGTCGGTCGGTGCCCGCGCGATCGGCGTGTTCGGTCTGGAGGTGGCCCGGCTGCACTGGGATCTGACGTCGATCTCGCTGTACGGCGCCTACCCCGACCCCGACGACGGCTTCCCCACGCCGCGATACGGCCATCCCAAGGACCGCCGCCCCGACCTCAAGCAGGTCCAGACCGGCCTGGCGGTCACCGGCGACCAAGACGGCGGGGTGCCCATCTTCCACCGCGCCTACGACGGCGGCGCCGGTGAGGTCGCCCAGGTCATCGGCGCGATGACCGCGCTCAAAAAGCTCGCCGGACGCAAGCGGCTGCTGCTGGTCGGCGACTCCAAGCTGGTCTCCTACCCCAACCTGCGGGCCATGATCGCCGCCAAGGTCGGCTTCATCGCGCCGGCCTCCAAGACCTACGTGCCCGCCCAAACCTTCGCCGCGCTGGACCCCCAGGCCGCCACCCCGGTCGACTATGTCGCCGCCCGTGACCAGCACAAGCCGCCCGAGCGGCGGGGCAGCTGGCGGGTCATCGAGGACACCATGACCCTTGCGGGCAAGGCCAAGCGCGACCCGGTCCTGTCCCTGCGGCGGGTGCTGGTGTGGTCCTCGGCCCGCGCCCAGGCCGCCCAGACCAACCGCGCCCGCAAGCTGCAGCGCGCCCGCGACGACCTTGGGCGGCTGGAACGCGGGCTGGGCGGCCGCCACTACCCCGACCAAGACGCGGTCACCGCGCGGGTGCGCACCATCACCACCAGCCGCAAGCTGGTCGGCATCCTCAAGGCCGAGGTCGCCACCGACCCCACCACCGGCAAACCCACCCTGTCGTGGCACTTCGACCAGGCCGCCCTGGACGCCCTGGCTGCCACTGATGGCTGGTACGCCTTGCTGACCAACCTGGACCCCGCCGAGGCGGACGCTGCCGAGATCCTGCGGCGCTACAAGGGCCAAGAGGTCGTCGAGCGGCGCTACGGCAGCTTCAAAGGCCCGCTGGCGGTGGCGCCGATGTTCCTCAAAGACAACCGGCGCATCGCCGCCCTGATCACCGTCATCTGCCTGGCCCTGCTGATCTTCTGCCTGGTCGAACGTCAGGTCCGCCAGGCGATCGCCCCCGCCCAGAAGCTTGATGGGCTGTGGGCTCACCGCCCCGCCAAGCCCACCGGCCGGCTGATCTTCACCGCGTTGGCCAGGCTGCGGCTCACCCCGGCCAGCGGCACCGACCCGCCGATCATTCCGCAACCCCCACCCCTGCAAGCACACATCCTGGAGCTGCTCAAGGTCGACGCCACCCGCCCACGCTGACAGATCGGAGGCCACCATGCCCCTCTTCTGCCCACCAATCCTCATGTGCGGAACACCCGCCTAGCAGGGGGGAGGCCGTAGGCGTCACGGGCCTCGGGCACGGGCGGGCAGGGTTCTGGCACGACCCGCTTGCGCCTCGCGGGCAGACCCCAAGTCCGTCTACCTCACGCAAAGGAGAGAAGGAGACCTGCAGATGCCCCAACGACCGCATCCCGAAACCCTGCGTGCTGCCGCAATCGGCTACGCCAGCCTCGGCATCCCTATCCTGCCCGACCAGCCCGACAACCGCTGGCCCGACCCTGTCGCCGGCCCGCCTGTCTGCACCTGCCGGCGGCGTGACTGCCCAGGACTCCCGGTGCACCTGCCGCGCCACCTTGACCTGGACGGCAGCGCAAGGCACGCGAGAGACGTCGGCCGGTACTGGACCGCCACCCCTGACGCCGCCGTCGCCACCGTGGCCGGCGCCGCCTTCGACGTAATCGAGATCCACACTGCTCTTGGGGGCGACCTCATCCTCGACTGGCTGTCCGCCCAGGACCTCCCACCGGGCCCGATCCTCCGCGCGGGCCTCGGCCGGCTCCAGTTGCTCGCCGTGCCAGACTCCTACCAGCCGGACCGGTACGACAGTGCCACCGCTGCCATCCTGTACCTGCCGACCGGCTCGCTGATCCTGCTGCCACCAAGCCCCTTGAACGACGGACAGTCGGTCTCGTGGCTACGGTCCCTTGATCCGGGCGCCGAGCTGCCCGACGGCGCCGAGCTGTTCTTCGCGCTGGTCGAGCTGCCTACCAATCGGCAGCTCGCCAACGCGGAGGTGTATACCTTCCCCGCCGTACGCCAGCATTGCCGTACCGGCTGATCCTATGACCAGGCCTCGTGCCTCCTGCTCGGCGGCAGGCGCCTCTGTCCGCCCATGCCATGACCGCCGAGCCTCCAGCCGACCGGGGTAGCGGCCCGGCCGGCTGGGACCACGGCCGATCCTTGCTCGTTGCGGTCGGTGCGCAGGTCGGGAGGCCGGCCCAGGGCAAGCGCACCACTTGGCCTGGGCCACCAAGACGGAGTGGTCTCCGCAGCACCGATCAAGCTCGTCCGCCGCGGGCGATGCCACCAGCGGCTTACAGCCGCCGTGCCCGCCCGGCGAGGCGGGAAGTCAATTTCAGGCAGGTAATCCATTCGAGTAACTGGCCCTCATGGACGGGCCAGCGACATAGAAGGGAAGGAAAATGCAGGAACACACGGCGCCGGGCGCTATTGCCCTGACCTACCCCCACCGCGGGCTCCGCATTATCGCGTGCCACTGGCCCGCCCCCACCGAGCTGCCCCAATTCTGCTCATGCGGCGACATCGCCTGCCCAACCCCAGCCCGCCACCCGATCGGCACCCTTACCACGAATGACGCCACCACGGACCTCGGCCAGCTCGGCCGCTGGTGGCTGGCCCACCCCACCGCCAACCCCGCCACCATCACCGACGAGCGCGTCGGCGTCATCGAGCTGCACCACCCCGCCAAGCCTGACGCCCTCCTGTACGCGATGAAGAACCACCACGCCGATCAAGCCCCAATGTTCCACGCCGGCCAGGGCGTGATGTACCTGCTCGTCAACCCGAACCTGGGGCTGGACGACTCTGCTGTGGCGGTCGCCTCGCAGCGCATCTCTGACATTGAGAAGGTGGTGGTCACGCCGCCTGGGACGGTCGTCCTGCTGCCGCCAAGCACCACGATGACCGGCAGGCGCATCCGCTGGATGAGCCATCTGCATAACGTGGACAGCTTGTCCACAGCGACGCATATGCTCGAAGTCCTGACCGGCCTCCGAAAAAACGGAGTCTTCAGCGAGCTGCTCCCCGTGCGGGCGATATAGCCCCGATCCATTGGGACCGACGACAAACCACGGCGTCACGCCTCCACCGGGGGGTGCAGACGCCGTGGGCAGGGTCAGCTCGAACGGGCGCCCTTGCGGAGGCCGACAGCGTCGACAGCGGTCAGCTCGCCGCCTTGCCTGCGGGCCACCGAGCGGGCGACTTGCAGGCCCACGCCGAGCCGGTCGCCGGTCTCCGGATGGAGGCGGGTGAACTGGTCAAAGACCTGGTCGGTCGGTTCGACCCTAGTCCTCTTCAGGGGCTCGATGGCCACCGAGACGACTCTCGAGTATTCACGATGAATACGCGAGACCCCGGGGACCAGCCTTCTTGAGAAGGAGACCGCAGAGAGGTCACCGTCGATGGTTAGGTGAGGTATGACCTGAGGTTGTGGATCAGGTCCGAGGATGTGAGCGCGGCGTACCTTCCTGGATGACAAGTCCTGAGAGCGCCGGCGTGGCTGCGCCGGCGAGGAAGGAACGCCGCATGCTGAGTGTAGTGCCACCCAGCACGAGCACGACGAGTTGTGGGTCGACCTGGACGCGATCGTGCGTGAAGGCGCCCGAACGATGCTGGCCGCAGCCCTGGAGGCCGAGGTCGACGCCTATCTGGCCGCCCACGCCGCCGAACGCGACGAGCGGGGCCGGCGGGAGGACACCATCGGCCTAGCAGAGTTCGTAATCGCATGGCGTTGGCCGATCGTCGCCGGATGTCTCTGAGCCGGAAGCGGCATCGCCACATGTCGTGATCAGTAGCGGTGATGCGTCATCGGTGTCGGCGTCCGGTTCTTGGTTGGCTTCGCCTTCGGTTGGACGATGAACCCATGCGCGGACAGTGTCTTGGCCTGTCTTGACCCGAACGGAGTGGCAGCTCGACAGAACTGTCACATGGTCGGGATGGGCGACGGCATGCTGGTAGACCTGATCAGAAAGGATCAACGTCAGATCTGCGCTGCGGCGTACGAGCCAGCGACGCAGCGGCCGGGCGCGCAGCAGGCCAAACGCCATATCGAGGTCCTCACCAATGAACCCGTCCTCGGTGCGTTGCACCTCGCCGGCGTGTACGACCAGCCGTAGGCGGAGCCGTTCTGCGGGGGGCGGGGTGCTGTTGTAGCGTGCCAGCCTTCGTTTGAGTTCCGTGACCAGCGGGTGGAGCGGCCGCGTCCTGGAGGCCTCGGGGTCCAGCAGCACCAGAGCCCCGTCGCCGAAGTCTGCCGCTTCCAGGCGTGTCCAGTTGATACCCACGCGCAACAGGCTGTGGCCAAGCAGGTCATGCAGGGCGGTGCGCAAGGCAAGACGAGTGCTGCGATCAGGCTCGCTGAACCCCTCGATCACGAACACCAGCATGCATCGACGCACCGGAGTGTGACGCGAATAGCTGCCCAATAGGTCGGCGGCCAGCATGCTCTCCGTCTTGCCGGAGCCCGTGTTGGTGACAAGGTGTATCTGTCTCTGGCTCGCAGCCAACTCGCCCGCAGTCAACCGGAGCGGGTCCACCAGTTGCCCGGCCGTTCGACGTTGCCAGTTATGGATGAGCCGCATCCGCTCCTCTTGGGCATGCCGATGACGCTGGCTTAGCATCAGCAGCGCGTTCGTCGCGGCACCGGGTTCGGTTGCCAGCACCCGCAGCAGCTCCTCACGCGTGATCGCCGCCACTGTGGCCGGCTCAAGCGCTTGGGCAGAGGTCCACCGGGGGCCACCCGCGAGGACTTCGAGGAAGTCACCGAGCAGGGCCGGCGCCCGATGATGAGCGACCTCGACCGCCACACCAGGGTCCAAACGCCGCGTGGTCCTGACCTCTCCTTCGGTCAGCACGAACAGCGACCCGGCCAGCTCACCCTCCGTGAAGACGTCCTGCCCCGCGTCGAAGGACTGCGGTGTCAGGTGTGCGGCGAGAGCCCTGTGGGTCTCACGGGCAAGCTCACAGAACAGCTCGATTTGGCTCAGCGCCGAGGCGAGCTGCTCCTGCCACTCGCTGATGAATGCCGCCCAGAGTCTTGGTCCGCCCCAGAGCCTTATTCGGCTGACTCCGGTGCCCGCAAAGACCTGCAGACGTTCGGCGCTCTCCGGACGCTCAAGGTCGTCACAGACCTGGTCGACGATCCGGCGGGCGACCTCATCAGGAGTGCGGTTGGCTAGCGACCGGACCGTCGGCGTGCCGAACGACGAGCGCTCGATTAGCTGATCAATGGGATCATCAGGTGCCTGGTCGATTGGCTCATCAGGAGCCATGGGTGTCCCTCCTCTCCCTTGGACGTCGGGGCACCTGATGCGAGTTCGCGCGCCTGTGGAGACGGTAGAGGACTCCCTCGACGGCCTTTTGGGTCATGTCGAGCATGTCGCCGATCTCGCGTTCGGTGTATCCAGCAGCCCGCAGAGCGACCATCACCTGGTCACGGTCGTTCTGCACGACGTCTTCCAGGGCGTGCAGCACCTCGTCCCTGGCCTCGACCACACGAGCAGAGTCGCTGGTCGGGCTTACGGGTTGGTGCGCGATTGAGGTTGGGGCGTGCTTGCCTGGAGCGTTCGTCTGGTGATCCTCGCGCGATCAGCGCAGGGCGGTGCGGTCGGAGACCAGCCCGGCGATGGCCTGGAAGGTCTCGTCGAAGTATTC
>WNFV01001832.1_pt1 | contig 34777 bp, 30 predicted proteins | sample 5400101 | NCBI WGS metagenome assembly WNFV01 (sample SAMN13153361, study PRJNA577476) | soil metagenome | isolation source: 115 cm soil or saprolite under grassland replicate 1 | place: USA:California | collected 2016-06-15 | reverse complement strand
AGGTCGGGGAGCGGGGCGGCGGCGAGGGTCTCGAGGGTGGCGGTGATGCGGCGGTGCAGCCAGCGGCGGCCGCCGAGGGTGAGCAGGGCGCGGTCGACCAGGCCGGCCGACGTGATCGTCGTCGTGACCTCGATCCGGGTGTGCTCGCCGTCGGGGTGCAGCGCCCACCGCACGTGCGCGACCGTGCGCTCCCCGATCCGGGCCAGCCCAGTCATCAGGTGCGGCGGGTCCCGATGCGTGACCTGTGTGTGCGCGAATCGCCGCAGTCCGAGCGGACCGCGTAGCCGGACCCGGCCGCCGTGCCGCTGACCCGGCTCGCCGGCCAGCTCGACGATCCGGATGTGCCGGTCGTGGAACAGCAGGTGGTTGTCCAGGTTCGCGAGGAAGGCGAACACCGACTCGGCACGACCCCGCACGACAGCCGACGCCGTCAGGGGGCGGACAGGCCGCCGGTTGCGGTGCATGCGTTCCAGCGTACGGGGCAGGCCGGGCCCCCGCGCCCCGGGCAATACGCCGGCGACGCGACACCACAGTGGTAAACCGGCTGGGGGCTGTGTGCGTCCTGACAACAGGAGGGGCACAGCCCCTCAGCCGGCCCGAGTCGTACTGGTCCGCGCCGTACGACCGGCTGCCGCAACCAGGAGGTGCCGCGTGATCCCGACTAGACCTCTCGCACTCGGATTCGTGGCGATGCTCGTGTCGTCCGCGTGCGGCGTCGAGTCCGCCGGCAGCAGCTCGGCCGGTGTGAGCGCGCCACCGCCCGGCTCGCCGCCGAGCGCCACCGTGTCCGCCACCGCGTCCGCCACGCCTACGTTGATCACGCCACGGCCGAGCACACCGCCGCCGACCACCCCGTCACGGCGGTGCGCGTCGGGCGTCGTGACCTTGCGTATCGGACAGGCGGAGGCACCGCGTCCGATCTGCGTCACGGTCGGCAGCACGCTGCGCATCACCACGGAACCGTCGCCCCTCCAGCCGTGGGCACCGCTGGAGAGCACGGACACAGCGGTCATACGCTGCCAGTCGTACCGCAGCGCCGAGGGCGCGATCACCGGGACCTGCGTGGCGGCCCACGCCGGCAAGGCCACCGTGAGCACGACCACCGCGGCGTTCGCCGGAGACCCGCACGGCCCACCCCAGTTCAGCTGGCAGCTCCCGGTCACAGTCGCCTGATCCGCCACGCCGACAGAGGCGGGCGGGCGTGAGCCGAAAGCGACGCCAGACCTGCGCTCGACGCGCTACGCACGCCGTCGGTGTCGTGATCCGAGTCGGTGTCGTGATCTGAGCAACTGCGATCAAGTGCGGGACAGCACGCCGGCGGCAGGCTCGTTGTGTCACGAGAAGCCGAGTCCGGGGAGCTAACGATGAACCTCACGCCGACGCCCGACGCCGTCGCCCGCGCGATCATCCGCGAGCGCCCGGCTGCCCCGCCACGCAGCCCCGACAGCCGCGCCGGCCGCGCTCCCGGCCCGGAGCCGCCGCGTCCCCGCTGTCACCGGCGCCACCTCTGGTTCCTGCGCCCCCGCCCCGACTGAGCGACCTCTCTCAAAGCGGGTTGACAGCGCATTCGAACGGGTGTGCGATGATGTGCGAGTGGGGAGTGCTCGGCGTTATGCGATGGAGCCGCCGCCGGATCTGGCCAGGCGGCACTGCTGGGTGCTGCGTACGGCGAACGACCGGGGGCCGTGGCCCGGGCTGATCCTGGAGTGGCGGCGGACGAACTCGGGCGCCTGGGCGGCCCGGGTCGTCTACGTTCCACGTGCCGGGGACACCAAATCGGTCGAGGCGTGGTTCTCGGCGGACCTGCTGCAGCCGGTCGAGGTCGTGCCCCCGGCCGCGCTACGCCCACCCCCGGCCGCTCTCTGACCATCACGCACGCGCAACGCGCCCGCGGTCACGCACGCGCACCGCACCGGCCGCCGGGTACGCCCAACGCACCGGCCGGCGGCGACTGCGCAGTGCACCGGCCGGGCTTCGTCAGGACGGCGCGGGCGTGGCCGCCTGCTGGCGTCGTACCAGGTGGAACTCGGCGACGTTCAGGCCGGCCAGGGTGGTCGTGAGCAGGCCGAGGGCGGCCAGTCCCGGGACGACGTGCGCGACCGGCAGCAGCGCGACGACCACGGCCGCACCGGTGAGGCGGTTCGTCGAGACCTGGCGGAACATCGCCCAGCGGGCGTAGGCGAACGCGGCCAGGTAGACCGCGCAGCCGCCGTACAAGAGCCCGACGATCGCCCAGGACAGGTGCCCCGACGGGTGCGCAGTACACAGCGAACGCCACCGCGACCGCGACCAGGACGCGGCGTCGAGGTGCGAAGCGGCCGCGACGGCGCGCCGACCGCGACGACGGTCTCGCCGATCGCGATCAGCACCAGCAGACCGTACCGCCCGGCCAGGTGGCCGGCATCGACGCGCATCCCGCTAAGCCGGCGCCGCAGCAGCGTCGGCGCGGACAGGTCGAGGACCGCGGCGGCCAGCCAGACCAGCGTGCGCCCCCAGCCGTCCAGTGCGGTCTCCGGAAGCATGGCGCCGGCGACCAGCAGCGGGCCGGTGACGTACATGCTGATCGTGTACGGGCTCGGCTGCAGCAGCAGGCCGCGGAAGAACAGCAGCCGCCCGGCCCAGTAGGCCAGCGCCAGCACCAGCCCGCGGTCGCCGTACGCCTGCTGCACCGCGAGCGCCATGAACAGCCCGGCGAGCGCCACGCCGAACAGCGCCAGCCGGTACGACGGCCGGTCGATGCCGTGCAGGTTCACACAGCTCCGCCCAGCTGACGCGCTTCTCCTCAGGAGCCGTCGAGGTCACACCGGAACGACAGCCATGAGGTCGAACCCCCAGTCGTTGCAGCGCATCCAGTGCCCTTTGGGGTACTCGAAGTCGTACGTGCCGAGCAGGGTGAACCCGGCCTTCCGGCACACGCCGTTCGACCCGTCGTTCTCGACCGAAGGAAAGGCGTGCAGGTGCCGGCACCCGCCGGCCGCGCGCGCCTCCTCGATCACCGCGCGGGTGGCGGCGACCGCGATCCCGCGGCGCTGGAACTCCGGCAGCACCGTCCAGCCGGTCTCGAACACGGTCTCGCCCTGCCAGTCCTTCTCCCAGTACCCGATCGTCCCGACGGGCTCCCGTCCCAGCCGGATGCTGTAGAGCTGCCCGGTGAACGTGTCGCCCTCGACGTAGCGGCGGTGCCGGGCGACGATCTGCTCCTCGGTCTCCGGCCCGCCCAGGTGCACCATCAGCTCCGGCGCGTTCGCCCGCCGCAGCAGGTCCAGGTCGTCCTCGGTCCACGGCTGGAGCGCGATCTCGGTCATACGGACCACCCAACCACGCCGGTCCGACAGGCTAGGTTTGCGAGCATGGCAGCCTCCAAGTCGCCCGCGATCGAGCTGGAGGTCGGCGATCGCACGGTGCGTGTGACCAACCCGGACCGGGTCTACTTCCCGGCGACCGGGGCGACCAAGCTCGACCTGGTCAACTACTACCTCGCGGTCGGTGACGGGATCGTGAACGCGCTGCGCGAGCGGCCGTGCATGATGCACCGCTTCCCCGAGGGCCTGAGCGGGGAGAAGGTGCACCAGAAGCGCGTCCCGCAGGGCGCCCCGCCATGGCTGGAGACGGTGCGCGTCGACTTCCCGCGGTTCAAGCGGCACGCGTACGAGCTGTGCGTCACCGAGCTGGCCAGCGTGATCTGGGCGGTGCAGATGTCGACCGTCGAGTTCCACCCCTGGAACTCGCGCCGCGCCGACACCGAGAAGCCGGACGAGTGGCGGATCGACCTGGACCCGATGCCGGACTGCGACTACGCGACGGTACGACGGGTGGCCCACGTGGTCCGCGAGGTGCTGGACGAGCTGGGCGCCACCGGCTGGCCGAAGACGTCCGGCGGCAAGGGCATGCACGTGTACGTGCGGATCAAGCCGGACCACGGGTTCGGTGAGGTACGACGCGCCGCGCTGGCGTTCGCGCGGGAGATCGAGCGCCGGGCGCCGGACGACGTGACGACGACCTGGTGGCGCAAGGACCGCGACCCGGAGAAGCTGTTCGTCGACTTCAACCAGAACGCGCGCGACCACACGATCGCGGCCGCCTACTCCGTGCGCGGCGTGCCCAGGGCGACCGTCTCGACGCCGATCTCCTGGGACGAGATCGACGACGCCGACCCGCGCGACTTCACGATCGCGACGGTGCCGGCGCGGTTCGCGGAGAAGGGCGATCTGCACGCCGGCATCGACGACGCGGTGTTCGCGATCGAGCCGCTGCTGGACTGGGCCGCCCGCGACGAGCGCGAGGGCGCCGCGGACCCGGGGGAACCGGACGCGGCCGAATGACGTCCGTCGCCCCCGAGCGGCGACGGACGAACTCAGTGGGTCAGGCGGGTAGTGTCCTGCGCCAGGACACTATCGGCCCGGGTTGAAGCCGCAGATGCCGCCGTTGACGCTGTAGGTCCACAGCGGCGCGGGCGCGTCCGGGTCGTAGTCGCCGACGGAGCCCACGAACGGCGGCTGCGCGCCCTGGCGGTCCAGGCACTTGGCGGCGTCCGGCTCGGCGGGCGCGCCGCCGGCCTCGATGATGGCGCCGTTGCGGGTGGTGACCCAGAAGCCGCCGTCGCGCCGGTCGGCGACGATGCCGGTCACCCGGTCGCCGTACGCGACCCGCCGGGTCACCGAGCCGAAGTCCGGGGCGGTGCCGACCGGGACGACCTCGCCGAGCGAGGTGACCAGCCAGCCGCCGTACTGGTTGCGGGCGGTGTAGGCGACGATCGGGCTCTTCACCGTGACGGTGTGCGAGGGGTACAGGGAGCGCGCGTCGCCGAAGCCGGCGACCTGTCCGCGCTCGGTGATGATCCAGTAGCCGTTGCCGCTCGGCGTGGCCTCCAGCGCGACCACCCGGTACTGCGACGGGTACAGATCGCCGTAACTGGCGCCGCCGACGGTCTCGATGCGGCCGTACGACGTCACGGCGTACAGGGTGTCGGAGGGGGTGGAGGCGACGTCGACGAACTGGTCGGCCTGCACGCCCGGGATCGTCTCGTAGCTGCCCCTGCCGTACCAGCCGTGGTAGAGGAGGGTGCCGTCGGCGCAGGCGACGTAGGCCAGCGGGTGGTCGTCGGCCGGGGCCACCGAGACGTCCGGGGCGACCGCGACCTGGCCGCCGTTCTGCTCACAGGGGTCGTCGTCCCAGGCCAGGCTGGCGGTGGCGGAGCCGGCCCAGACGGCGGCGACGGCGACGGTGGACACAGCTGCGGACAGCGCGACAAAACCTGCCAGCCGGCGTGAGCGTGTCACTGCTTCCTCCTCAGGCCCCGTTACATGCGACGTCGCAACGAAGAATCACTTGTCATGACGCGACTCGCCACCGGTCATGACTGGCCGATCGCAGACGTGACTAAAATCGGCCACCAGTCAGGTCGAGGCCCGCCCGCCCCGAGGCGCCGCGCTCGACAATGGTACGCATAGCGGTCAGGGTGTGGTGGTGCTCGACAACGCGGACGATCTCGCCAGCAGGCTGTACCGCCTGCTGCGCCAGCACGGCGAGTGGCCCGCGGACCGGCTGGCGGCGGCCCTCGACGTCAGCCCCGACGCGCTGAGCAAGGGGCTCGACGAGCTCGAGCAGATGGGCCTGGTACGACGCGGCACGGCCGTGTGGACCACCATCGACCCGATGCTGGCGCTCGAGCAGGTGCTGACCGACCACTCCAGGGCCATCACCGAGTGGACGAACACCGCCGGCCGGCTGGCCTCGGACGTGGGCGCGATGGTGGCCCGGATGCCGGCGCTGCGCGCGGCCGTCGACGACGTCGCGATGAACACGGTGCTGGAGGGCAACGAAACGGCCCGGTCGTTCCTGGCCGAGCTCGGCGAGTCGCTGCAGCACGAGCTGCTCGCGGTGCACGCCGGCGGCGCGCTCACCCAGGCCGCGATCGACGCCGCGCTGCCGCAGGACCTGGCGGTTCTCGAACGCGGTGTGCAGGTGCGCACGATCTACCAGTCCAGCGCGGTGCGCAGCGTCGCGACCCGGACGTACCTGGAGCGGCTGGACGAGGCCGGCGCGGTGGTCCGGATCCGCGACACGTTGCCGTTCCGGATGGTGCTCGCGGACGGGTCGACGGCGGTGTGCTCGATGCGACGAGCAGCGGCTGATGCTGCGGCTGCTCGCCGACGGCGCCACCGACCAGGCGATCGCGCGCCAGCTCGGTGTCGCGCCGCGGACCTGCACCCGCAAGCTGCGCACGCTGTTCGAGCTGCTGGGTGTGGAGTCGCGGTTCCAGGCCGGTGTCGAGGCCGCCCGGCGCGACCTGATTTAGGGGTGAGGGGGCGGGGGCCAACCCGGGAAACCTGACCGGTTTCGGTCGTGGCGGGAGTCGGCCAGTGCATTTGGCCAGGACGGGTGTCGTCGGTCCATGAGGATGTGCGGCAGCTAGTTCCGCCCATTCGAAAGGACCATCTTCATGGTCTCCCGTCCCAAGCTCCGCACCGCGGCCATGGTGTCCGCGCTCGCCGGCCTGGCGAGCGTCACCGCGGTCGCCGTCGGCATGGCCGGTGCTGACGCGGCCCAGCTGGCCCGGCCACCCAAGCCGAAGTCGCCCGCCGAGTCCCGTACGCTCGCCGCGTCGTCGGCCGGCAGCTTCATCGAGGCCGAGCCCGCCGCCGTGCTCGCCGGCACCGGTGAGAAGTACCTGCGCCGCCCGGTGATCTCCGCCAACGGCAGCCAGTACGTGCCGTACGAGCGCACCTACGACGACCTGCCGGTGGTCGGTGGCGACTTCGTCGTCGTGACCGATGCCGACGGCAACGTCACCGCGACCTCGGTCGCGCAGAGCCGCCCGATCGGCAAGCTGTCCACCAAGCCGGTGGTCACCTCGGCGCGCGCCGCGCGGGTCTCCCGCGCGCGGGTCGGCCAGGTCCGCACGGTCTCCAAGCCCCGCCTCGTCGTGTACGCCCACGGCACGCCGAAGCTCGCCTGGCTGACCCGGGTCACCGGCCGCGACGCCGGCGCGCCGTCGGTCAAGGACGTGTACGTCGACGCCCGGACCGGCAAGGTGCTCAAGGCCCGCGAGCGCGTCGTGTTCGGTGAGGGCACCGGCAAGTTCAACGGCCCGAACCCGCTGGCCCTGAACACCACCAAGGGCTCGACGACGTACTCGATGACCGACCCGTCGATCAAGAACCTGTCCTGCCAGGACGCCGCCGACAACCAGACCTTCACCGGTCCGGACGACAAGTGGGGCGACGGCGACGGCTCGCACAAGGAGACCGGCTGCGTCGACGCGCTGTTCGCCGCGCAGACCGAGAACAAGATGCTGTCCGCGTGGCTCGGCCGCAACGGCTTCGACGGCAACGGCGGCGGCTGGCCGATCCGCGTGGGCCTGGACGACGTCAACGCGTACTACGACGGCTCGCAGGTCCAGATCGGCCACAACCAGGCCAGCCCGGCACTGTGGATCAGCTCGATGGACGTGGTCGGCCACGAGCTCGGCCACGGCATCGACGACCACACACCTGGCGGCATCTCGGACAACGGCACCCAGGAGTTCGTCGCGGACGTCTTCGGCGCGCTGACCGAGGCCTACGCGAACGAGGGCACGGCGTACGACGAGCCGGACTACCTGGTCGGCGAGGAGATCAACCTGGTCGGCAGCGGGCCGATCCGGAACATGTACGACCCGTCGAAGGTGGACGGCGACCCGAACTGCTACTCGAGCTCGATCCCGAACACCGAGGTGCACTCGGCGGCCGGTCCGGGCAACCACTGGTTCTACCTGCTGGCCGAGGGCAACAAGCCGGCCAACGGCCCGGCCAGCCCGACGTGCAACGACTCCAACGTGACCGGGATCGGCATCCAGAAGGCCGGCAAGATCATGTACAACGCGATGCTGCTGAAGACCAGCGGGTCGTCGTACCTGAAGTACCGGACCTGGACGCTGACCGCCGCCAAGAACCTGTTCCCGGGTTCCTGCACCGAGTTCGATGCGGTGAAGGCCGCCTGGAACGCGGTGAGCGTGCCGGCGCAGACCGGGGATCCGACCTGCACCGCCGGCCCGACCCCGACCCCGACCACGAGTCCGACCACGTCGCCGACCTCGAGCCCGACCACGAGCCCGACGTCGTCCCCGACCAGCTCGCCGACCAGCTCGCCGACGACGTCGCCGACGTCGACCCCGACGGGGCCGTCGACCGGCCAGCTGATCAAGAACCCGGGCTTCGAGTCCGGTACGACGGGCTGGACCACGACGTCCGGCGTGATCGGCCAGTGGGGCTCGCAGGGTGAGCCGACGCACGCCGGTACCTGGAACGCGTGGCTGGACGGCTACGGCCGCAGCTACACCGACAAGGTCTCGCAGAGCGTCACGATCCCCGCCGGGTCGAGCGCGAAGCTGAACTTCTGGCTGCACATCGACACCGACGAGTTCGGCTCGACGGCGTACGACAGGCTGACGGTGCGGGCCGGCACGGCCACGCTGGCGACGTACTCGAACGTCAACGCCGCGTCCGGGTACCAGCTGCGCTCGTTCGACCTGTCGTCGTACGCGGGCAAGACGGTCACGGTGTCCTTCACCGGCGTGGAGGACGCCGACCTGCAGACCAGCTTCGTGATCGACGACGTCACGGTCGACTTCTCGGGCGGCTCGACGCAGACGCCGACCCCGACCACGTCGCCGACCACCTCGCCGACGACCAGCCCGACCACGTCGCCGACAAGCACGCCGACCACCAGCCCGACCACGTCGCCGACCTCCGGGCCGGTCGACTTCACGGGTATCGCGGCGCTGAGCAACTGCTCGGCCTCGGTGATCCGGTTCGCCGACTCGCAGCCGACCGACCTGGCCTTCGGCCTGACCAACGGCCACTGCTACGAGGGCGGCATGCCGGACCCGGGTGTGGTGATCGTGGACAAGCCGTCGATGAGGACCTTCACCCTGCTGAACAAGGCCGGGACCGGGTCGATGGGCCAGGTGCAGGCCACCCGGCTGCTGTACTCGACGATGACCAAGACCGACGTGTCGCTGTACCAGTTGGGCAAGACCTACCAGCAGCTCGCGGACCAGTTCCCGGGCTTCGCCCCGCTGACGCTGGCGCAGAACGCGCCGGCGAACGGCACCGGCATCTCGGTCGTGTCCGGCTACTGGAAGAAGATCTACACCTGCTCGGTCGACAAGACCGTCTACCAGCTGAAGGAAGCCGGCTGGACGATGGAGCAGTCGATCAAGTACCACCAGCCGGGCTGCGAGACCATCGGCGGCACGTCGGGCTCGCCGATCGTGAACAGCACGACGCACGAGGTCGTGGGCGCGAACAACACGGGTAACGAGGACGGCGAGCGCTGCACGCTGAACAACCCGTGCGAGGTCGACGAGAACGGCAACGTGACGGTGGAGAAGGGTGCCGCCTACGGTCAGCAGACCTGGTGGTTCTACACCTGCCTCACCGCGGACCACAAGCTCGACCTGAACAAGACGGGCTGCCTGCTCCCGAAGCCCTGAACAGCAATTCCCCGCTGAGGGGCCGGCCGACACCCGCGGCCGGCCCCTTCCGGCGTCACAGTCGGCATACGTGGAGGGCGCGAGGCGTCCTAGTACAACTCATACAGTTCACTCGTTCGTTTGAGATTGTCGCTTGACGTTGCTGGTGCTGCTGGTTGAGGGTTAGCGCGCTGTGACTGCCTGTGGTGGTGGCTCTTGAGGCAGCGCGGCTGTTCCGCCTTTTCACTGACTGGGGTTGGGTCATGGCCAGTGTCCTCCAGGTCAGAGAAAGAGTTGCATGTGTACGAGGTGGGTATCGAGGTATTCACGAGCCTGGGGTGGATGAGCGCACGCCGCCCACCGGATGAGTGGGATGCAATCAGACTTGAGTTGGGCTATGGGCACTCTCCCGCCGTCTGGCGAGAGTGGTGGGCGTCGCTTGGTGTTCAGATCCAGTCATTCCTTTGGGTTGACGATATTGACGAGTGGGAATTCAAGATTCGGAAGCGCGCTCGTTCTGTGTGGCTCGAGGTGGCGATTCCGGTCGATGTCGCCTTTGGTGATGAGTCGGTGCAAAATATCCTGGATTCGGCGATTCGGAGCCTCTGGATACACGCCGCTGAAAAGATGGGCTGGACCATGCCGCCAGGCGCCGAAGCCGGAAATGGGGTGGTTCGGCACGTTCGTCCCGAGGTTGGTGATAGAGGTGCCGACACTACGGCGATGGAGGTGCAGTTACGCGTTCCAGTCGGTGACGATTTGACGTGGATTGAGGCTTTGCTTGACGAAATCACTGAACTGCTTGATGAAGATAGGGGGGAGTTCTGCGGTACCTTCGAGGAGGAAGGTGATGAGATCTGCTACTACCTATATGGCCCCGATCAAGAGCGAGTCATCATTGCCGCTCGCCGCGCTGTAGCACGATGCCGACTGCCGGCAGGTGGGTATTTGGTAAAGGTCGCCAATGTGAATGTCTCTGATGCTGAGGATGAGGTTGTTCCTTTGTAGTCCGTTGAGACGCAAGGAGAGCTCGAGAGGTGTCAGATCTTCTGTGTAGGTGGGTTCGGGTCTGACTCCGGCCGGTAGGCCGGGTAGGGAGACCAGCTGATGATGACCACTGGAGATGTGCTCGGAGTGGGCCGTTTGCTCTGCAGATGCAAGGGCATGACGTGCGCGACACGCCGAGCACCTGGAGCAGACCTACACGGCGAAGCTGAGCCACGAGACGATCGCCAACATCACTGACGCGGTCAACGAGCTGGTCAAGGAGTGGCGCAACCGGCCGCTGGGACGACATCGATGCTGCAATGCCAGGGCTAGGCTAGGCTCCGGTTGCCTTGTGGCCGGAAGCCTTGTAGCGGGTCACCTCCTGCGGTGTTGGTGCGGGGGACCACGCTCAGCATGCGGCGAGGCTTGCAGGAAGGTGCTACGCAGACGCACACGCCGCTTACTATCGACGCGTGCGCATCTGGCGCCTTGCCCTGCCGCTTGCCGCGGCGCTGCTCGCAGCCTGCACGTCGGGCGGCTCGTCCGCCCCGGCGACGGCGACCACCCGGCCGGGTCCCGCGACGTCGACTCTGGCCCCTCCGGACGGCCGGGGCTGGCGGCTGTTCGGCTATGACGCCGCGCGCAGCAACGCGTTCGAGGGCGACACGGGGATCGCCGTGCGAGATCTCGGCCGTCTGCGGCGCGAGCGCGTTCAACTTCCCGGGATAGCGGACTCGTCGCCGATCTATGTGCGCGGTCGCCTGTTGGTCACGACGTCGTACGGAAAGGTCGTCGCCGTCGACGCTGACACGGGAAAGATCGTGTGGACGTTCGTTCCCGAGGGGATCGAGGGCTGGGAGGGCACGAGTCAGATTACGCAGTCGAGCCCCGCCGCCGACCCCGAGGAGGCCTACGTCTACTCGTACTCGCCGGATGGGAAGCTGCACAAGCTCTCGGTCGCCGACGGAGGCGAGGTACGAAGTGAGGGCTGGCCCGCCGTCGTGACCAGAGACCCGCTCCACGAGAAGTCGGCGCCGGCGCTCAACCTCGCCGGCGACCTCGTCCTGGTCGCCACCGGCGGTTACGTGGGCGACGCACCGCCGTACCAGGGCTTCGTTGTCGCCGTCGACCGCCGGTCCGGCCGGCTCGTGAACGTTTTCAACGCGCTCTGCAGCGACCGCGAGGGCCTGCTCGATCCACCATCGTGCCCGGAGACTGGCTCGGCCATCTGGGGACGGGGCGGCGTGGTCGTCGACCCCGCGAGCGGGAACCTCCTCGTCTCCACGGGGGACGGCGCGTGGAACGGGTCGACGTATTGGGGGGACAGCGTTCTCGTTCTCTCGCCGGACGCGGGGGAGCTTCGCGCGAGCTACACGCCGGAGAACGAGGAGGAGCTCGATGCCGGCGATGTCGACCTGGCGAGCGCCTCGCCGGCGATCGTCCCGCCGCACTTCGTCGTGCAGGGCGGCAAGGACGGGCTCCTGCGCGTCCTCGATCTCCGCGAGCTCGGCCGGGGCGAGAAGGGCGGCGAAGCGCACGTCGCGGACGCGCCCGGCAAGATGGGCGTCTTCACTGCCCCGGCCGTGTGGCAATCCCGCAGCAACACGTGGGTCTTCGTCGCCAACGAGGCGGGGACGGCAGGTTACATCTTGGAGGACGGCACCTTGGAGAAGCGCTGGGAGAACGAGACGCCGGGCACGAGCCCCGTGCTCGCCGGCGGACTCCTCTACGTGTACGACGCCGGCGGCAGCGGCCTGCACGTGTACGACCCGCAATCCGGACACCAGCAGGCCGTCCTCCCCGCCGGGGGTGGGCACTGGAACAGCCCGATCGTGATCGACGGCATCGTCGCCCTGCCCGAAGGGAACGCGAACGACCACCGGACGACGGACACCTTGAACATCTACCGACTGCCTTGACCGCCGGAGTACGAAGGAAGAGGCCAAGGTCCCTGACGTCGCCGCCTCTCCCGGCGCCTCTGCGGGTGCGGTGAGTCGATGCCGGACCAATCGGCCATCCGATGAGTTGCTGTCGGAACGCGACCGATCGCCGCCAGTTCCTCGCCCTCGTTGTCTGCGAGGTCGACGCCGAGACGTCGTGACGGGCGGCAACAAGGTCCTGTCCGCGGGCCGGCTGCTACGTGCGGCCGGCCCGTGCCGCTTCCGTCCGCGCCGCTGCGGGCTGACCGGTTTCGGTCATGGCGGGTGTCGGCCAGTCGATCCGGCCCTTTTCCCGTTCCGCTGCGACGCCCCGACTGGTCAGGATATCCGCCATGTTCACCGATCTGTCGACCACGCCGTCGGTCAGCACGCGGCGCGCCACGGGGGCCGCCCGCGCGCTGCTCACGAAGGTCGACTCGGCCACCGCACCTCGCCTCGCCGTGTACGCCCATGGCACGCCGCGGCTGGTGTGGGAGGCCGTCGTCACCGGGACGAAGGACGGCGAGCCGTCGCGCACGCCGGTGTACGGCGGCGCGCGGACCGATCACTCGCTGAACCCGACCAAGGAAGGCTGCGAGCACCCGGCGCCGCAGGCCCTCCGCCCCAAGAGGTAACGACCGCCCATCGTTACCTCCGCGGGGGCTGGCTGCGGCGGCGGCCAGCCCCCGCGTCCCTCATGTCCCACATTCCCGGGGGCATCGTCGGCCGGTTCACGACGATCTGTGGATGACGACTGGCACCGACTTGGCAGGGTCGGTCGCCGCACGTCGTCCACAGGTTGTCGCGAACCGGTCGACCCTCGTTCTCGTTCATCGGGCCCTTGTGGCCTGGCGTGTCGCCGATCATCGGTCCCTTGCGACCACGCCGTTGGCGTGCGTTCGAGCTCCGAGCGATCGATGCCGCTGGCCCGTTTTGGTGCCGCACACCGAACGATCGGCATGGTCACAAGGGACCGATGATCGGCGACACGCCGGGTCAGAAGGGCCCGATGAGCGGGTTGGTGCTGGCGACTCCGTCGTACACCCCGCAATAGCTAGTGGCAGGTCAGGGCGCCGGACTTGAGCAGTTGCTGGATCGCCGTCATCGCGTCGGCGTTGGCGCTCGCGGCGAGTTGTGAACGCATGTCGTCCACGGTCTCGCGGGCGAGCGTCCAGCCGAGCGGCGGCTCGGGACCCGGCTGGCCGAACAGCGTGATCCGGAACCACAGCGACTGCGGCGACTTGCCGGTGCTGTCGTAGACCGGCCGGCCGCCGGCGGACACCGCACGGGTGAACGCGGCCGCGGCGCCGGCGCGGGCGTACGCTTCCCGGCTCGAGATCTGGCCGAGGGTCGCGGTCACGGGTGCGAGCGGCTCCACGGGACGGCCGTCCGCGCTCGAGGCGACCGTCGCGGCCGGTGGCGAGTTGTCGATCTGGACGAAGATCGGCACGTAGCAGCCGGGTCCGGTGGCCGGCTCGGTTTGCGCGACCAGTGGTTGCAGCGCGCGCCAGGCGTCGACGGCAGTACCGGCGCCCGAGTTGTCGAACAGCCCGCCGTCGGCGTCGTACGAGACCGCGGGCGACGGGACCAGGCCCTTGGCGTCGTCGCACCCGCGGCGCTCGACCCGTCCCGTCGGCGAGACGTACGGGAACCGCGCGGACAGGTGCGCGGCGGTCGACAAGGGGACGTCCTCGGTGGGGCAGAGGTAGTCCACCAGTTCGCTGGTCGACGGCAGGATGTCGGTGTACGACCTCGTGTCGTCGGGGCGGACCGGTCCGCGGCAGGCGTGGTCGTCGGGTCCGTCCATCGTCGAGCCGGGCGACGAACCGGTCGCACCGGTTGCCCCGGCCGACCCGGTCGGCTTGGCCGCCCCAGTGGGCAGGGCGAAGTCGATGGCGCTGGACACGAACCTGCAGTCGTCCTCGACACTGATCCCGTTAAGCGCCAGCACCGGGGTCGCCCAGTCCTGTGTCGTGTCCTTTGTGTCGTGCGTGGTGCTCCACAGCTCACGCAGCCCGCGGCTCAGCCCGCGATCGGGCGCGGTGGATCCGTCGGGTCGCCAGGCCTGCTCCCAGCTGCGTTCGAGCATCTCGGCACGGTCGGTTTCGTCCCAGGCCAGCAGCGTGTGCGGCACGTCGGCGAGCAGCAGCCGCGCGACGTCCGGCGCGACGAAGTCGGACGACAGCGCCTTCTCGACCGTCTCGGGCGTCACCGCGCCGGCCTCGTCGACGAAGAGGTCAGCACGGCGGGCGCTCCAAGCGGCGAGGCCGACGGAGCCGCCGGACGCGCCGCTGGCGAGGAACACCGGCAGCGGCTGCTTCGCCTCGCGGGCGAGGGCGGCGGTCTGTGGCGTTCCGGTGCCCTGCGCGCAGCGGTCGCCGTACTTCGCGACCGGACCGGGGCCGAACAGGCACTCCATCACCAGCGCCGTCCAGACCGCGGCCCTGATCCCACCGCCCTGAGCGCTGACGATCACGACCGGGCGAGCGGTGCCGGTCGCAGGAGCCGACTTCGCGAACGCCTGCCACGCGTCGTACAAGGTCGGGGCCGTCTGCGCTGTCCGGCCGTCGAGCCTGCGGATATCGTGGAACCCGCCCGGGTCGAGGACCGAGACGATCAACGCCCAGGCGACCACGAACGTGAGCATCGGGAACCGGCTCACGTTCATCACCCGCAGTGCGGGTGACAGCTGGTACCGGCTGAAGGAGCCGCGCCTGGAAGCGCTCCCCACCAGGCCGATCAGTCCGAGCACCAGCGTGAATCCACCGAGCAGCAGGGCCATGGACCCGGTGCGGATCGCGCCCGTCACCGCGTGCTCGTCCTGGAAGAGATAGAAGCCACCGGCGAATGCGGCGACGGTGAAGAGGAACCACAGGCTGGTCCACAGCGCGGGCGCGGTGCGCCGCGGCCGGTAGCCGCTCAGGAATGTTCCCCAGGCCGCCACCGCGACCGCCGCGAGGACCGGCGCGCGCAGCACCTCCCAGTCCGGCTCCTTCTTGACGTATGCGTCGAGTGCCGTCGCCCTGGCGACCGTCACCACGACCATCGCCACCACGACCGCGCCGGCGAACCGGCCGAGGCGGGCGCCCCAGATCTCGACCAGGTCGTGCCGTTCCGGCAGCGGGCCGGGCCTGGCGGCCGGAGCCTCGTCCGCGTGCCGGGACCGCACCAGGAGCCAGGCCGCCAGCACGAGCAGCACGGCGTACGCGCCGAGCAGCGCGGCCGCAGCGACCTGCAGCAGCGACCAGGCCCGCGCGAGGGCGAGAACCGCGCCGACACCGGCACCGGCCAGCGCGGCCATCGCGGTCCGCGTCCCCGTCAGCTGGTTCTGGGCCTCCGCCTTGTCCACGCGCTCGGACCAGTCCGGCAGCCTGTCGAAGGCCAGCCCGAGGCTCCAGAGCCCGACCAGCAGTCCGCCGGCCACCTCCAGGCCCCAGCCCCAACCGGCCAGGTCCAGCAGCAGGCCGATGACGAACAGCAGCGCGCCGGAGGCGAGCAGGAACGGCTGCGCCGACCGTCCTGCGTCCGGGGCCGGCCGCTCCATCCCGATCCCGGTCAGCCGCCGGGTCGCGCCGGCGACCGTGCCGGACAGCACGACGCAGGCCAGCGCCGCCCAGGCCGCCCGCCACCCGTCCCAGGCGCGCACGACGTCGTCGAGCTGGTTCGCGCCGATGCCGACTTGAGCAGGACGACGAGGGCCAGCAGGCCGTACAGGATCCCGCGGGCCGACCGGACGGCGATCCACAACGAGCCCGTCCGCACGGCGAGGGTGACGGCGACGATTCCGGCCGGCACCACGGTCGCCGCTCCGAACACCAGCTTGAGCAGCGACATCAGCGGGCCGAGTGCGATCCCGGGCGGCAGCTCGAACGGTGTGCCGCCGCCGATCAGGCTCTGGTGAAGCTGCCAGTCCTCGGTGATGTCCGCCGCGACCAGGAGCACGAGCGCGACACCCGATGACACCACCATCGTGGCCAGCCGGTCGGCCTCCTGCTGCCGGGCCGGGACCGCGGTGCGTGCGTTGCGGCGGTACAGCACGACCATCAGCACGATCGCGACCAGGCTGTAGAGCACGATGAACGCCGCGTCGAGGGACACCAGTGAGCGGGCGATCCGGTATGGGTCGTCGAGCGTGGTCACATTCGCCACGCCCTCGCGGTATCCGGTCCACCCGGTTCGGATGTCGGCGATCGCCGCGCTCGCGGAGCCGTACCCCAGCGACCCGTGCAGGTCGCCGAAGGAGACCGGGAAGCCGAGCGCACTGCCGGCGGACTGGCCGTCGAGGTGCATCTGCTGCAGCGCCGAGTCGACCCGGCGCATGACGGTGACCAGCGCGGCCGTGGCGACGAACAGGACGAAGGCCACCGAGGTACGCCAGGACAGCCGTCCGAACGCGGGTTGCCACCAGGGCTTGCCCACGACGGTTGGTGGGCCGCCGGGCGGAGCGGGCGCGCCGGGCCCGCTGGGCGGCGCCACGGGCGCTGCGGCCGGTGGCCCGGGCGGCGCTGGAGCCGCCGGCTTGACGGGTGGTGGCGCGGTATCCGCGGGGCGCTTCCCGCGTTTCGGCAGCAGGACGTCGGCGATCGCGCCGAACAGTTCGGCGAGCACGTGGTTCCACAGCCATCGCGCGGCCCGGCCGAGCGGCCACAGCAGTGCGGCGAGTGCCAGTTCGAGCACCCGGCCGACGGCCTCGATCCACACGAGCGGTCCACCACGGAGAAGCGTCATCTCACACCGGCCCCTGTACGACGGCGAGCAGGAACGGTGGCATCGTCGTACTCGCGAAGATCGCCGGTGTCGGACGTCTCGCGCATCAGAACCCCCCGGTCCCATGACCTCGGATGCAACCGCGTCCCGACGAGAGTCTCACTCTCGGTGACGCCGCACAAGACGAGAGCGACCTAAGGTTCGAAGCGGTAGCCCATTCCCGGTTCGGTGCGCAGGTACCGGGGGCGCGCCGGGTCGGGTTCGAGCTTGCGGCGCAGCTGCGCCATGTAGACGCGCAGGTAGTTGGTTTCCGCCTCGTACCCCGGCCCCCACACCTCGTGCAGCAGCTGCTTCTGCGCGACGAGCTTGCCCGGGTTGCGGACCAGCTGCTCCAGCAGTCCCCACTCGGTCGGCGTCAGCCGGACCTCGCCGGCCGCCGTCGTGACGCGTTTGGCGGCCAGGTCGACGGTGAAGGCGTCGGTGCGCACCACCGGCTCGGACTCCACCGGCGCCACCCGGCGCAGCGCCGCGCGCATCCGGGCCAGCAGCTCGTCCATCCCGAACGGCTTCGTGACGTAGTCGTCCGCGCCGGCGTCCAGCGCGGCCACCTTGTCGGCCTGCGCGTCGCGGGCGGACAGCACGATCACCGGTGCCGACGACCAGCCGCGCAGGCCGGTGACGACCTCGACGCCGTTCAGGTCCGGCAGGCCGAGGTCGAGGATGACCAGGTCCGGTGGCTTGCGCCCGGCCGCCGCCAGCGCGGAGGTGCCGTCACCGGCGATCTCCACGTCGTACTGCCGCGCCCGCAGGTTGATCGCCAGCGCCCGCAGCAGCTGCCGGTCGTCGTCGACGATCAGGACCCGCGTCACGACGCCTCCGACGACGGCGAGGCGGCGGCCGCGGCGGCGGCGACCAGCAGGGTCACGGTCATGGTCAGTCCTCCGCCCGCTGTCGGTGACGGTACGAGCGTGCCGTCCATGGCCTCGGTGAACCCTCGGGCGATCGCGAGCCCGAGGCCGACGCCGCCGTCCGACGGCCGGTCGCTGAGCCGCTGGAACGGCGCGAAGATCCGTTCGGTGTCCTCGGCGGCCACCCCCGGCCCGTGGTCGACGACCCGCAGCCGCACCAGCCCGTCGTCGTACGACGTCTCGACGCCGACCGGCATCCCGCGCGGCGAGAAGCGGCGGGCGTTGTCGACCAGGTTCGCGATCACGCGTTCCAGCAGGCCGGGGTCGGCGAGCACGAGCGGCAGGTCGTCGGGGACGGCGGTCGCGACCTCGGCGGCCGGTACGCCGATCAGCGCGCCGGCGACGACCTCGTCCACCGCGACCGGCCGGGCCGACACCGACAGCGCCCCGGCCTGCAGCCGGCTCATCGCGAGCAGGTTGGTGATCAGGTGGTCGAGCCGGTCCGCGGACTCCTCGATCGTCTCCAGCAGCTCGTCCCGCTCGGCCTCGCTCCACGACACGTCGCGCTGCCGCAGGCTGGAGACGGCGGCCTTGACCCCGGCGAGCGGGGTGCGCAGGTCGTGGCCGACGGCGGCGAGCAGCGCGGCCCGCAGCCGGTCGATCTCCGCGAGCTGCCGCGCCTCCCCGGCCAGCTGCTGCCCCTCCCAGGCACGTGCGGCCGCGCCGGCCAGCCGGGTCAGCAGCTGCCGGTCCTCCGCGAACAGGTCGGGGCCCTCGGCAACCAACCGGAGCCCGTCGGCGGCGGTCACCGACATCACCGGCCGCCCGGTCGGCGCCGGACCCGACGAGGCGACCACGCGCTCGGCGTCACCCTGCCGCGCCAGCAGCGCCACCGTGGTCATCCCGAACGTCTTCCGCACCTCGTCCAGTACGGCGGCCAGCGAGGTGTCCTCGGCGGGCTCGGCGGTCAGCCGGGTCAGCACCTCGGTCTCCATCCGGCTGCGCGCCGCCGAGATCCGGTGCCGCATCGCGACCTCGACGGTCACGCTGACCGTGACCGCGACGATCACGAACACCACCAGCGCGATGATGCTGTCGCGCTGGTCGACGGCGAGCGTGTGGTACGGCGTGGTGAAGAAGAAGTTCACCAGCAGCACCGCGGCCAGCGCGGCGACGACGCCGGGAAGGATGCCGCCGGCAACGGCCACCAGGACGACGACCAGCAGGTAGAGCAGCAGCACGCTCTCCAGCGTCAGGCTGTCGCGGACCCCGACCAGCGCCCCGGTCAGGACCGGCAGCCCGGCGCCGGTCAGCGCCAGGCCGGTCCACAGCCGGGTCCAGCGGATCCCGCCGGTACGACGTCGGGTCACGCAGTCACTGTCCCACGCCGGCCGGTGCCGGGGTCTCCTCCGCTGTCTCGAGCTGAGCCGCCGAGCCCAGCTGCCACGGCACGTTCGTCACCATCACGCCCGGGACGAACAGCAGCCGCGCCTTCAGCCGCAGCGCCGTCTGGTTGTGCAGCAGGTGCTCCCACCAGTGCCCGACGACGTACTCCGGCAGGAACACCGCCACGAGATCGCGCGACCCCGAGCGTCGTACGGCCTTGACGTAGTCCAGCACCGGACCGGTGACCTCGCGGTAGGGGGAGTGCAGCACCTTCAGCGGCACCGGGATGCCGCGCTCGGTCCACTCCCGCAGCAGGGCGTCGGACTGGTCCGGGTCGGTGCTCACCGTGACCGCGGTCAGCGTGGTCGGCCGGGTCGCGCGGGCGTAGGCCAGCGCCCGCAGCGTCGGCGTGTGCAGCTTCGACACCAGCACGATCGCGTACACCCGGGCCGGCAGTGTCACCCCGGCCGCGCCCGGCTTCAGCTCCGCGTCGACGTGCGTGTAGTGCCGCCGGATGCCCTTCATCATCGCGAACAGCGCCGGCATCGCGAGGACGACGATCCACGCGCCGTGCGTGAACTTGGTGATCAGTACGACGACTAGGACGACGCCGGTGAAGACCGCGCCGACCAGGTTGATCAGCCGTGACCGGTGCATCCGCCCGCGCGCGGCGTCCGGCCGCCGCAGCTTGCGGGTCCAGTGCACGACCATGCCGGCCTGGCTGAGCGTGAACGACACGAACACGCCGATGATGTAGAGCTGGATCAGCCGCGTGGTGCTCGCGTCGAACACCCAGATCAGCAGGCAGGCCAGCCCGGCCAGGATCACGATCCCGTTGCTGAACACCAGCCGGTCGCCGCGGCGCGAGAACTGCCGCGGCAGGAACCCGTCGTGCCCGAGCAGCGACGCCAGGATCGGGAACCCGTTGAACGCGGTGTTCGCGGCCAGGATCAGGATCGCCGCGGTGAAGGCCTGGACGGCGAAGAAGCCGATCGAGTGGTAGCTGCCGAACACCGCCCCGGCGACCTGCGCGATCACCGTGCGCTGCTCGTACCCGACCGGTGCCCCGGTCAGCCGACTGGTGTCGTCGGCGACGACGTGCACGTGCGAGGTCAGCGCGAGCGCGGTGATGCCGGCGAACATCGCGATGGTCAGCCCGCCCATGATCGCCAGGGTGTCGGCGGCGTTGCGGCTCTTCGGCGGCCGGAAGTTCGGCACACCGTTGCTCACCGCCTCCACCCCGGTCAGCGCGGTGCAGCCGGACGCGAAGGCCCGCATCGCCAGGAGGAGGACGACCAGTCCGCCGGTCCCGGTCGTCGAGGTGATCCCGAACGACGCCGACTCTGCCTGCGGGCTGTCGCCGGTCAGGATCCGGATCATGCCGACGGCGATCATGGTCATGACGACGGCGATGAAGCCGTACGTCGGGATCGCGAACGCCGTACCTGACTCTTTGACGCCGCGCAGGTTCATCAGCGCCAGCAGCGCGATCATCCCGATCGACACGCCGACGGCGTGCGGCGCCAGCGGCGGGATCGCGGAGACCACGTTCTGCACGCCTGCCGCGACCGACACCGCGACGGTGAGAACGTAGTCGACGAGCAGCGCGCTCGCCGCGACCAGCGACGCGTTCTGCCCGAGGTTGGCCTTGCTGACCGCGTACGCCCCGCCGCCGTTGGGGTAGGCGTAACACGTCTGCCGGTACGACGCGACCACCACGACCAGCAGCGCCACGACCACGGCGGCGATCCACGGCGTCAGGTGCAGCAGCGCGAGACCGCCGAGGCTGAGCATCAGCAGGATCTCCTCGGTCGCATACGCGTTCGAGGACAGCGGGTCGCTGCAGAACACCGGCAGCGCCAGCGTCTTCGGCAGCAGCGTCTCGCCGAGCCGTTCACTACGCAGCGGCCGTCCGACGAGCAGCCGCTTCGGCAGTTCGAGAATCTTCACGCTCTCCAGCAAAGTCGGCCGGCCCCCGCAGCCGGCCGATCTTGACGCCTCCTTGACGCGGCCCTCGGCTATCTTGACGACGCCCTAACGCTGCTTCGTCCACAGCCAGCGCTCTTGCGAGTGCGCCGTCTCCGACATGGCGGCTAGCCTTGACGTTGTCAAGCAAGGCGGGAGGTGGTCGCGATGTCGGAGACAACACCGGAGCCGGATGCGATAGAGCGCGCATCAGCGTCGTTCTGGCATCCGCGCACGCTGGACGACCTCATGGCCGGCGTCGCACCGTTCCCGGCGGACGACTCTTTCGCGATCCCGGACCTCACCGACGAAGAGTGGGACGCGTTCGTCGAGGCGATCAACGAGTGATCCACGGTTGGACAGGCGCCTGAAGGAGCTGGAACGCCTGATCAACCAGAGCCGCGTTCTGCCCACGGACGAGGACACGACCTGGGCGTATGCGCACCTTCGGGCGGAGTGCCGGCGAAGCGGACACCCATTGCACCAGAAGGAGCACGTCGGCGATCTGTGGATCGCGGCAGCGGCGATGCGATGGCGGCTACCACTCGTCGCCCACGATGCGGTCTTCGCCGATTGCCCGCGCATCCGGCTGCGGACTGAGCTCAGCTGACGCCGTCGTAGGGATTCACAGCAAACGTCCAGGTTGCTTGCTCCTGCTGCTCAGGCTGGGTGGCGACGATCTTCTTGTCTTCGACTGGAGGAGCGTCCATGAGCGACAACGACAACGCGCACAGCGGCTCCCGCTGGGAGCCGGATCCCAAGGCTGCTGAGAACAACGAGACTCCGGCCGGCGCCGCCCAGGCGGCCGGACCGGCTTCGGCATCGGAACCCACTGCCGGCGAGCCGGCCGGGTCGACGGCCGGCCCGACCTCCGAGCCGGCGACCGCGCCTGCCGGCGACGCGGCGGCGGACCCGGCGGCGGGTGGCGCGCCGGCTGAGACAGCGGCCGCGCCGATGGCTAACGGGTCAGCCGGGCGGGCGGTCGAGGAAGCGGGCGCAGGGTCGGTAGCGGAGGACGCAGGTGCCCGGCCGGCGGCTGAGGAGGCAGGTGCCGGGGCGCGGCGGTGGCGGCGGGTGCTGGCGCTCGGTGGGGCGGCGGCCGGTCTGGTGATCGCCGGTGCGTTCGGTGGGTTCGCGATCGCGCACACGGTGGGCGCGGACGGAGGCGGCCAGGTCGGTCAGGTGGGTGACGGGCCGGGCGGCCGGCGCGACGACGGGTTCAGTGGGCGGCCCGACCTCGGCAACGGCCTGCCGCCGGGACCGGGCGGGCAGTACGGCCTCCCGCCGGACAGCGGCAACGGCGTCCCGGGCACCGGCGACGACGACAACGGCGACGACGGTGACGGCAGTGGCGGTAGCGGGGACGGCAGCGGCGGCGACGGGACCACGGGTACCACCGGCGCCGGTAACAGCAGCGGTACGACGCCGGCATGAGCACCGTGTCAGCGCCGCGGGTGTCGCGTCAGCCGGCGACCGGCTCCGCGTCGTACGCGAAGAAGGACGCTGCGACCCGCACAGCTGCGGGGGTGGCGTTGTGGCTGGGCCTGCTGCTGGTGTCGTACTGGTGGGTCACGGGCGGTGGCGTCCGCGACCTGGCCGGCTGGCAGAGCGGTCTCACCTCGGTGGGCCGGCTCACCGGCCTGGTCGCCGCGGACCTACTGCTGGTCCAGGTGCTGCTGATGGCCCGGATCCCCTTGCTGGAAAGGGCATTCGGCCGTGACCGGCTGGTCCGGGTCCACCGGCTCACCGGGCTGACGTCGTTCAACCTGATGGTCGCGCACATCGTGCTGATCACCTGGGGCTACGCGACCGGAGACCTGATCGCAACGCCGGGGGAGTTCTGGGACCTGACGACGAACTACCCGGGGATGCTGCTGGCGGTGGCCGGCACGGCGTGCCTGGTGATGGTCGTCGTGACCAGCGTGAAGGCGGCGCGGCGCCGGCTGCGGTACGAGTCGTGGCACCTGCTGCACCTGTACGGGTACCTCGGCGCGGGCCTGGCGCTGCCGCACCAGCTGTGGACCGGCCAGGACTTCACCGGCTCGACGGCGCGGACCGTCTACTGGTGGAGCCTGTGGGGTCTCGCCGCGGCGGCCGTGCTCGGCCTGCGGGTCGTCGTACCGCTGTGGCACAACGCCCGCCACCAGCTCCGGGTTACCTCGGTGGTTGCCGAGAGCAACGACACGGTGTCGGTCTACGTGACCGGTCGCGACGTGCACCGGCTGCGGGCTGACGCGGGGCAGTTCTTCGGGTGGCGGTTCCTGGACGGGCCGGGGTGGACCCGGGCGAACCCGTACTCGCTGTCTGCGGCGCCGGACGGCCGCAGCCTGCGGATCACCGTGAAGGAGGCGGGCGACGGCAGTGCCCGGCTGCGGTCGCTCAAGCCCGGCACGCGTGCCTTCGTCGAGGGCCCGTTCGGCCGGCTCAGCGGGCGCGCCCGTACCCGGCGGCGGGTGGCGTTGATCGGCGCCGGCGTCGGGATGGCGCCGCTGCGCGCGCTGGCGGAGGGCCTGGACTACGCACCGGGTGAGGCGGTGCTGCTGCAGCGCTTCACCGACCGGCCGCTGTACGAACGCGAGCTCGGCGTACTCGCCCGGGAGCGCGGGCTGCAGGTCGGCTGGCTGCCGGGCCACCGGCGTACCGCCGATTCCTGGCTGCCCGCCGGCGCCGGCTTCGCCGACGACGTGGCGGCGCTGCGGTGGTGGGTGCCGGACGTGGCCGGCCGCGACGTCTACATCTGCGGGCCGGAGGAGTGGACCGAGAGCGTACGACGCGCGGCACTGGCGGCCGGCGTCCCCGACGAGAACCTGCACATCGAGTACTTCGAGTGGTGAGCTGAGATGAAACGAATCCTGACCTGGCTGCTGAGCACGATCGCGATCGTGGTGCTGCTGTTCGGCTACCGCACCTCGACCTCGGGATCGCTGGCGACCGGCACGACCGTCGCGCCGGTGACGTCCGGTTCGGGTACGAGCACGACGAGCGGCAGTGGCGGTAGCAGCGGTAGCAGCAAGCGCACCGTGACGGGCCCGGTCGTGCAGACCCGGTGGGGTCCGGTGCAGGTGCAGCTGACCGTCAGCGGCGGCCGGATCACCGCGGTCGACGTCGTGCGGTACCCGAACGGCAACCACAAGGACGAGGAGATCAACGACTACGCGCTGCCGGTGCTGGTGCAGAGCACGCTCGACGCGCAGAGCGCGAGCATCGACATGGTCAGCGGCGCCACCGTGACGAGCTCCGGGTACGTCGAGTCCCTGCAGGGCGCGCTGGACGAGGCCGGGCTGTGACCGCGCGATACGTCGAGCACGCGATGGGGATGCCGATCAGCCTGGCGCTGCGCGGCCGGCACACTCGGGACGCGACGGCCCGCGCGGCGTGGGCCGCGGCGATCGAATCGCTGCGCGAGGCGGACCGGGTGTTCAGCACCTACCGCGACGACTCGTACATCTCCCGGCTGGGCCGCGGCGAGATCGCGCTGGCCGACTGCCCGCCGGAGGTGTCGGAGGTACTCGCCCTGGGCAACGTTGCCGAGCGCGCCTCGGAGGGCGCGTTCGCGGTACGACGGACCGGGCGCGGCGGGGACGTCGTACTGGATCCGTCCGGGGTGGTGAAGGGATGGGCCGCCGAGCGGGCGGCTCAGTCGCTGCGACCGCTCGAGGACACCGACTTCTGCCTGTCGGCCGGAGGCGACCTGGTGTGCCGGACGCTCGACGAGGACGTGCCGCCGTGGCGGATCGGCATCGAGGACCCGCGTGACCCGCGGCGGCTGGTCGCGGTCGTCCCGGTGCGCAACGGTGCGGTCGCGACGTCCGGTACGGCGCACCGCGGCGCGCACATCACCGACGCCCGCACCGGCCGGACGCCGTCGCGGGTCGCGTCGGTCACCGTGGTCGGGGAGTCGCTGACCTGGGCGGACATCGACGCGACGGCCGCCTACGCCCGGGACGAGGACGCGGCGCGCTGGCTGGAGGCGCGCGGCCGGCGCAGCGGCCTGGTGGTCTGGCGCGACGGTACGACGACGATCATCGGCGCGCGGCCGGGAGGTGCCGTCCGCGAGATCGCATACGACGCGAGGTAACGCCGCCTCGGTGCCTGCCGATGAGTCAGGTGAGGGCAGTCTTCGCTGCCTTATTCCTTTCTGTGGGGGGACCACACGTATGTCACGCCGCTTCGCCATGCTCGCCGTGCCCATGCTCGTCGCCGCCTCGGTCGTCGCCACGACCGCGCAGGCCGACGCCGCCGGTGCCATCCAGTTCCGCCGTTTCCAGTACGACTCGCCGGGCTCGGACACCGGCTCGAACACCAGCCTGAACGCCGAGTACTTCCAGCTGAAGAACGTCACCACCCGCACGTTCAACCTCTACGGCTGGACCGTCCGGGACGCCGCCGGGCACACCTACCGGTTCTCGTCCAGCTTCTACCTGCGGCCGGGCTACACCGTCACGGTCCACACCGGCCGCGGCACCAACACGTCGTACCACCGCTACTGGGGAAGCAGCTGGTACATCTGGAACAACACCGGCGACAAGGCCTACCTCCGCACCCCGAGCGGCACCCTCGTCGACTACTGCGCCTGGACCAGCATCGGCGCGGGCTACAAGTACTGCTGACCTCACCTCACCTCACTTCCCTTGCCGGCTCGCCGGATCGACCCGACGCCGTGCGGCGTGCCGGCAAGGGAAGTCGGCCGGGTAGTGGCGCGCCGGACTACCGGGCGACGAAGCCGCCGTCGATGTAGAGCTCCAGCCCGGTCACGAACGCGGCGTCGTCACTGGCCAGGTACGCCACGCCGGCCGCGATCTCCTCCGGCCGCCCGAGCCGGCCCATCGGGGTCATGGCGGTCATCGTGTCCCAGAACGCGGTGCCCCGGGCGGTGTCGAGGATCGGGGTGTCGATGAAGCCGGGATGGATCGAGTTCACCCGGATACCCTCGGTCGCCCAGTGCAGTGCGGCGTTCTTGGTCAGGGTGCGCACCGCGCCCTTGGCCGCGTGGTACGCCGGCGACGTCCCGAACCCGCCGGTGGTGCCGAAGATCGAGCTGATGTTGACGATGCTCGCGTGCTCCGACCGCTTCAGGTACGGCGCGGCCGTGCGCATGCCGAGGAACACCCCGGTCTGGTCGATGTCGATGGTGTGCTGCCAGTCCTTGAGCGTGGTCTCCTCGATCGTCGCCAGGTCGCCCATCCCGGCGTTGTTGACGAGGATGTCGAGCCCGCCGAACTCGTCGGCCGCCTTCGCGCACGCGGCCTCCCAGTCCTGCTCGCTGGCCACGTCGTGCCGGACGAACTGCGCCCGCGCACCGGTCTCCCGCAGCGCGGCCGCCACTGCCTCGCCGGTTTCCGCGGCGATGTCGGTCAGCAGCACGGCGGCTCCTTCGGCCGCCAGCCGCTGCGCCGTCGCCTTGCCGATGCCGCTCGCCGCCCCGGTGACGAGCGCGACCCGTCCGCTGAGCCTGTCCATCAGATCTCCTCCTGGTCTGTCCGGGAGGCGGGTGGCCTCCCGGCTCCACGCTTGCCGGACAGCGCGCCGGCCAGCAGGGCAGGAGGTCTCGTCCGCCGGTGCCGTTCGGCCCGGGGTACCGGTGAGTCGCGGAAAGGTCGATGACCTGGGACGGTCACGTTTCGCCGCCGGTATCGGTCATAGACATATCAGGCAGGCCGGCCCGACGGCTGAGGTGCCTGGATCGGAGGAACTGGACATGCGCAGGGTCGCCGAGTTCGTGCTGTCGCACCGCCGGTGGGTGGTGCTGTGCTGGCTGGTCGTGGTGGTCGCCGGGACGATGGCCGCCGGCCCCACCTCGAAACGGCTGACGGTGGAGTACTCGATGCCGGGTGAGCCCGGCACGCGGACCGCACAGCAGATCACGCAGGCGTTCGGCAACGGTGGCTACACCGCGCCGTACCTGGTGTCGGTGACCTATCCGGACGGCCAGATCGTGGACGGCCACGAGGCGGCCGTTGCGGCGGCGTTCGACGCCGTCGCGGCGAAGGTACCCGGAGTGCGCGTGCTCGACGAGGCCAACACCGGCGACACCGCGTTCCGGACCAGGGACGGGCGGACGTCGTACGCGATGGTCTTCTACCACTTCGACTCCTCGCCGGGAGCACGGCTCCCGACCGAGCAGATCCGCGCCGTGCTGGAGGCGGCCAGGCCGGCCGGCAGCACGGTCGGGGTCACCGGCCTGGACGTGTTGGCCAGCGGTTCGTCCAACACGGGTCCCGGCGTTCTCGCCGAGACGATGCTCGGTGCGGTGGGTGCGCTGGCGGTGCTGGCGTTCGTGTTCGCCTCCGTGCTCGCGCTCCTTCCGCTCATCGTCGCCGCGGCGTCGATCCTGGCCACTTTCGTGCTGCTGCTGGGGTTGACCTACCTGGGCGAGTTCTCGTTCCTGGTGGAGTTCCTGATCGCGCTGATCGGGCTGGGGGTGGCGATCGACTACTCGCTGCTGGTCGTGACGCGGTGGCGGGAGGAACGCGACCACGGCCGGGACAACCACGACGCCGTCGTGGTCGCGATCCAGACAGCGGGACGCGCGGTGCTGATCAGCGGGCTGACGGTCGGGATCGGGCTGGTCTCGCTGCTGGTGCTGCCGGTGCCGTTCATGCGCAGCGTCGGGATCGGCGGCGCGCTGATCCCGCTCGCCAGCGTGGCGGCGACGCTGACACTGACCCCGGCGTTGCTCGGCGGCATCGGACCGCGCGCCGACTGGCCGAGGATCCGTCACGAGACCGTTGCCAGCAGGGCCTGGACGGCGTGGGCCGCCGGGATCGTACGAGCCCGCTGGGCGGCCGCCGTACTGTCGGTCGGGATCCTGCTCGCGCTCGTCGGGGTGTTCTCCGGAATCCGGATCGGGCTGTCGTCGTCGGACTCGCTGGCGACCGGCGGCCCGGCGTACGAGACGCTCGACACGCTGAAGCGTGGCGGTGTCACGACCGGCAACCTGACGCCGATCGAGGTCCTGGTCCAGGCCGACCAGGCCCGAGCGGTGGCCGACGACCTCGCCGGGGTGGACGGGATCGACCGGGCCTTGGTGTCCCGCGACCAGGCGAGCAACCGCGACGGCCGGAGCGTGGTCGTGCTGGTGCCCGACCGCGAGACGGTCGACTCGCGCAGCGTCGAGGTAGTACGACGGGTGATCGACCGCGCCCGGCAGTTGCCCGGCGTGATCGGTGTCACCGGCATCGGTGCCGCTCAGCTCGACTTCCTGCATGCGGTGTACGGCAACTTCCCGCTGATGCTGACGCTGATCGGGCTGCTCACCTACCTGCTCCTCGTGCGCGCGTTCCGGTCGCTGCTGCTGCCGCTGAAGGCGGTGCTGTTGAACCTGCTGTCACTGGGCGCAACCTACGGCGCGGTCGTCCTGTTCTGGCAGCACGGCGTCGGGTCCGGCGCGGTCTTCGGCATCGCAGCGACCGGAGCGATCGCGTTCTGGGTTCCGCTGATGATCTTCGCGTTCCTGTTCGGGCTGTCGATGGACTACGAGGTGTTCATCCTGGCCCGGATTCGCGAGGAGTACGACGCCACCGGCTCGACCGATGGCGCGGTCGTCCAGGGCATCGGACGTACCGGCCGGCTGGTGACGAGCGCCGCGCTGATCCTGTTCCTCGCCTTCGCCGCCCTGGCCTCGGGCCCCGCGACCGACCTGAAGGTGATGGCGACCGGCCTCGGGTTCGGCATCCTGCTCGACGCGACGGTCGTCCGGTCGCTGCTGCTGCCGTCGCTGGTGTCGCTGTTCGGGTCCTGGAACTGGTACCTGCCCGATCGGGTGGCCGCGATCCTGCGGGTCCGGCCGTCACGGCTGGTCGAGGCGCGACGACCGGCCGCCCGCAGCGAGCATGTCGACAGTGCGGTCGGCCGGTGACGCTCTCTCGCGTGAAGATGTTCGGATGAAGCAGAAGGACGAGCCGCTCGACGACTTCGAGTCGGCGCTGGCCGACATCGCCGAGGTCCGCAACTGGAGCTCCGTGTGGGGGCCGAGTCACGGCGGCGGTCCCGACGGGCTCTCCGAGATCGCCGAACGAGTCCGGGCTGCCACCGGCTGGAGCACCGCGCCGCCCGATGGTGGCGCGGATATGCGGCAGGTCGCCAGGTCGTTCACCACCGGCCGGGGCGTGGTGGTGACGGTCGGGCCCGGCTCCGCGTCGTTCGCGACAGGTAGCGGTGGCTGGTCGGCGTACCGGCTGTCCGCCGAGGACTACCCGCAGGCGCTGGCGATCCTCCGGCAACGGCAGTGGCCGCGATACCTGGACCTGGTCAGCCGGTACCTCGGCCCGCCGGCGTACGTCGCGAGCTGTGTCGACGCGGACTTCCCGAGCGACCGGTGGCGCGACGAGTACGACCCGCATGACGTCGGTTACCTCGGCGTCTGGGAACGCCCCGGCCTGGAGTTCCATCTCTACGCCTCGCACGCAGGGCTGCGATTCAACCCGGCGCATCCGGCGATGAGCATCCAGTACCTCGTCAGGCAACCGGCACCCGGGCGATGACGGTACCGCCGCTGCGGGACTCGCTGGACTGCCTCGACGAGCACCACGTCGACCTGGCCCGGACGATCGCCGCCGCCCGGACACCCGAGCCCCGCACGATCGCCGAGAGCGAGCAGCTGTTCGAGCGGGCCCGGCGGGAGCTCAACGTTCGCGGCCATCGGATCGATTCGCAGCACGAACTGCTGCACTGGCTCGCCGACGGCGTCGAGGCGACCCGGCGCGGCGAACGGTTCTTCGACGTGGACGCGGGGCCGGACACCATCCGGCTGTTCTGGTCCGGCCCGACCCTCGACCCGGCGACGGGCGAGCGGGTGCCGGGCCTGAGCAACATGCAGCTCGCCGAGGCGATCGCCGCCTCCCGGCGCGACTCGGTGCTGCTCGAGTCGACCACCGACGGCGGCACCATCGAGAAGATGCAACTGTGGTCCGAGATCGCCCCCGACCACATCCGCGCACTACGCAGCGAGGACCCCGAGCTCGACGCGAAGATCACCGCGATCGAGGCCGAGTTCCCCGGCGACGGATACGCCTTCCAGCGCGAGGTCTGGCGGTCGATGTCTGCGCAGTACGCCCGCGACACGGCCGCCGCCATGCAGCGCAACCGGGCGCTGGAGGCCGGGGTGATCACCCAGCAGCCATGGCACACCACCGACTACCACGCCGTCGAGTACCCGCAGCTCGCCGGGAACAGGAGCCAGATCTGGTACACCGCGCAGGTCCGGACACCCGGACCGCTTGGCCGTTTCGACCCGACGCCGGGTCCCGTCAACGACGGCCAGCTGGTCGCCGCCGGCCGTGGCATGAACCAGTTGCCCGAGGCGGCCAAGCCGTACCCGGCCCTGCCGGACGGTGACCTGTCGACCATGCGGCGTGCACTCGGCGGGATGGCACCGCCGTACCAGTCGACCGCGGTGTCGCAGCGCGGAGACGGCGCCGCCGGGCGCACATCGCCATCGTCGGCGCGTTCCACCTGTCGCGGCCCGGGCCTCGACCGCTGACATCCGCGGCTGGAACCGTCCGCGTGTCAGATGCCCGTGACGACCCGGTCTCTCCCGGCGAGCTTGGCCTCGTACAGGCACTTGGCGGCGCGGGCGAGGAGGGCGTCGACCGACTCACCCGGTCCCAGCGCGCAGCCGCCGCTGATCGTCGCGCTGATCTCGTTGCCGTCGGCATCGATTGGTTCGAACGCCGTGCAGAACCGGATCCGCTCGCCCACCTCGAGTGCGCCGGCGAGCTCGGTACGCGGCAGGACGACCAGGAACTCCTCACCGCCCCACCGGCCTGCGACGTCGCCGGCCCTGAGCGCGGTGCGGAGGCGATCCGCGAACGCCTGCAGCACCAGGTCGCCGGCCTGATAGCCGTAGGTGTCGTTGATGCGTGTGAAGTGGTCGATGTCGAGGAGCAGCACGCAGAGGGGCTCGCCGTGACGGACGGCGTCGCTGTGCCGGCGGGCGAGTTCCTCGTCGAGATGCCGGCGGTTGTACAGCCCGGTCAGCTCGTCCGTGCGACTCATCCGGTCCAGCTCGGCGTCGCGTTGTCGCAGCTCGTCCTGCAGCATCTTCACCGTGATGGCGGAGACGACCCTGGCGAGCAGCTCGGGCGGCTCGAACGGCTTCTTGAGATAGTCATGGGCGCCGGCGCGCAGTCCGGCGACGACGTCGTCCATGCTGCCGCGGCTGGTCAGGAAGACGACCGGGATGTCCTTGAGGTCGGCGTCGCCCTTGAGCTCCGACAGCACCTGTGAGCCGTCGGGGCCGGACATCTCGACGTCGAGCAGGATGATGTCGGGCGGCTGCCGTCGGCAGATCTCCAGCGCGGTGATGCCGTCGCCGGCTTCGACGACCTGGTAGCCCTCCTGCTCGAGGCCGTCCCGGACGACGGCTCGGACTTGCACCGAGTCGTCCGCGATCAGGACCGTGGCTGGTGTCACGGTCGTCCTCCCACCTTCTCTATCGACCACCCAGGCACATCGACCACACTATCAGTGATGATTCATTGACAGAGAGTCAATCGTGTGAGGCGGTTGTCAACCGGCCTCGAGCAGGCGCCCTTGCTGTCAGTACGCCGCGGTCAGGTCCCGTTCCGCTGCGTTGTCCCAGGAAAGTCGGGCCGGGAGTGGTGTCCTCGCAGCACGCTGTGGAACACGCCGATGCGCGTGCCGTCGGGGTCGATGAGAACGGCATAGTCACCGACATCGGGATCGACCTGCCCCTGGCCCGCGGTGCCGCCGCCGAGTTCGATAGCACGCTTCACCGTCGTGCTGATGTCGTCAACGGCAACGTAGACGAGGGTGCCCTGTCCTCCGGCGGGACGGTGGGTGGTGATCCTGCCCATCGGTCCTGCGCCGCCGGCGGTGAAGTACCAGCTGTCAGCCTGCTCGTCCACCTCGAACGTCCACCCGAACAGACCGGCGTAGAAGTCCGCCGCCCTGGCGAGCCTGCGGACCGGTATCTCGACGAACACGATCGATCCGGGGTGCATGATCACTCCCGTTGCGTATGTGGCGTCAACCTGTGCTCAGAGTATGACGGCCGCACCTGGCGCGTCACCGTGCTCGTGCGAGACCGTCCACCGCTCGCCAAGTGGTCAACCGTCGTTGAGGCTGCGACCGAAGCACACAGAGACAACGGGTGCAGACTGACCGGATGTTGCACTTCAGGATCTCGTCGCCCGCGGCGATGAGCGAGGCTGTGATCAGGACTCTGTCGAACGACCCTGCGGTTAGCAGTCTCGCGGTGTTGCGCGGTGCCTCTGTTCGACCGGCTGGTGATGTCGTCCTTGCCGATGTCGCCAGGGAGGCAGCGAATGACGTCGTCGGCCGCTTGCGTGCACTGGACGTTCATCGGGAGGGAAGCCTTGACATCGATCCGGTGCAGGCTTGGATGTCCCAGCGTGGCTTCAATGCGGAACGGCAGGCGCCCGGAAGCAGTGCGGATGCGGTGGTGTGGGCGGACGTGACACACCAGGCGTACGCGGATTCGGAGTTCAACTGGACCTACGTGAGCTTCATGAGCATGGCCACGCTGATCGCAGGCATCGCGATCATCTTGGACTCGCAGATCCTCGTCATCGGCGCCATGGTGCTGGGTCCGGAGTTCGGGGCGGTCGCGGCGCTGGGAGTGGCCCTGGTTCGACGTCGGCTGACCCTCCTGGCACTTGCGGCGCGAACCCTGTTCCTGGGGTTTGCGGTCGCGATCATCGTGACGATGCTGGCAGCGCTCGTCGGCAGGGCGCTTGGTTGGGTGACGATCGAGGATGTGAGTGGACCTCGGCCAGAGACGGCGTTCATCTACACACCAGACAAGTGGTCGTTCATCGTCGCCATCATCGCCGCGGCGGCAGGTGTTCTGTCGCTGACGTCAGATCGCGTCGGTGGTCTGTCCGGAGTATTCATCTCAGTGACAACCGTGCCGGCGGCCGGGAACGTGGCCTTGGGCCTTGCCTTCGGCGTCGGTGATGAGATCGGGGGCAGCAGCACGCAGTTGCTCGTGAACCTCTCGGGGATGGCGATGGCCGGCTGGGCGACGCTCGCGGTACAGCAGGTGGTCTGGTCGCGAGTGTCAACGCATCGCGGCCGCCTGCTTGATCGACTACGTAAGAGCGACCGCCGCCATGACGAATGATCACGCCAGGCGGATCGTCGTACAGGACAGACATCGGAGTCAGTCGAGCTGGGAGGCCAGGCAGGCAAGGTAGAGGGTCAGGCCGCTGCGGTGGTCGCGCCACGGCCGGCCGGTGAGACGCTCGACCTTCTCCAGCCGGTAGATCAGCGTGTTGCGGTGGATGTGCAGCGCCTCCGCGGTCCGCACCAGGTTGAATCCACTCTCGCACCAGGCGATCAGCGTGCCGCGCAGGTCCGGCCAGTCCGGCTGAGCCGCCAGCGGGCCGGCGACGAGCGACACCAGCCGGGTCCGGGTTCGGTGACCGACGGCGGCCAGCACCTGGTGGCCGCGCAACTCGTCGATCACGTACGCCGACCCGCCGGGCTCGCTCCGCGCTCCCAGTCGCAAGGCGTCGGCCGCATCGGTGTACGCCTCCCGCAGGGCCGCGATCCCTCGCGCGGTCCCCCCGACGCCCGCCCGGGAGGCGAGACGGTGGTGCAAGGCGACGCAGTCCACGGCCTGCCGCGCCAGTCGCAACCGGTCCTCGCTCGTCGTGCCGCGGTCCAGAGCGGGCAGCACCGCGAAGCGGCCGGACGTCATCGCGGCCACCAGGTCGGCCCGGCCGAACCGGTCCCGCAGGGTCCGCAACACCTCCGGTCGCAGCGTCGCGACGTCCGGGATCCCGGAGTTACCGGTCCCCACCGGCACCGGCTCGTCGACGTCGACGAGCAGCACCGTCCGCGGGACCGTGAGGTCGAATCCCAGCTCAGCCGCCCGCGCCACCAGGAAATCCGGATCCACCACGTCGGGATCGAAGGACCCCACGTCGCGAACCAGTTCCTCCAGCGCTCGCTCGCGCAGCAGCCGCGAGCGCAGTTCCACCGACTCCTGCAGCAGAATCTCTGTCTGCCGGCGGACCACCAGCCCGAAGCGCCGTACCTGTCGCGGCGAGCCGGTGATGCCGACGGTGCCGACCGCCTCGCCGTCGATCACGATCGGCAGGGTCATCCCGGGCTTCACCCCGCGCAGTCGCTGTGCCTCAGCGGCCGAGTGCCACGCTGCCTGCTGCGACGCCAGCACGCCGACGGACGCCTCGTGGAAGCTGCCGAGCCGGCTGGTGTCACCGCTGCCGATGACGATGCCGCGGTCGTCGGTGATCAGCACGTTGTACCCGATCACGTCCGAGGTGTCGCGGGCGATCTGCTGTGCGAGCGAGGCCGAGAGCACAGCGGTCTCCTCTCCGAGCGCTGTACGAACCGTACGACGTGGGCCGTGAATCGGCAGCACATCTCGGATCAGTCATACAGTGACTCGACGGCGATTGTCTACGTAGCGTTGACCGGGTCAGAGGGATCCCCTGCACATC
>WNFV01001370.1_pt1 | contig 34885 bp, 37 predicted proteins | sample 5400101 | NCBI WGS metagenome assembly WNFV01 (sample SAMN13153361, study PRJNA577476) | soil metagenome | isolation source: 115 cm soil or saprolite under grassland replicate 1 | place: USA:California | collected 2016-06-15 | reverse complement strand
ACGTGACCGAGGCGCTGAAGGACGTCGTCGACCCCGAGCTCGGGATCAACGTCGTCGACCTCGGCCTGGTGTACGGCGTCACCCTCGACGAGGACCAGACCGCCGTCATCGACATGACCCTGACCTCGGCCGCCTGCCCGCTGACCGACGTCATCGAGGACCAGACCCGCACCTCCCTCGACGGCCTGGTCGACGACTTCCGCATCAACTGGGTCTGGATGCCCCCGTGGGGCCCGGAGAAGATCACCGACGAAGGCCGCGACCAACTCCGCGCCCTCGGCTTCAACGTCTGACCCGCCCAACCCCAGGGGCCAGGCGGCCCTAACCCCAGGGGCCAGGCGGCCCTAACCCCAGGGCGTTCATCGGTCGCCTTTTCCGTTTCTGTGGAAAACGCGGTCAGGTGACCGCCGGCGTGCACGTAACCGGTTTTCCACAGAAACGGAAAAAGCGACCGATGAACGCAACGGGGAAGGCGCGGGTGGTCTCCGTCGCGCCCGGCCGCGTATTGCGGTGGCTGGACGGATTCGCCGAGCGGCACGGGCCGGCGTCGTACGCGTTCGGGCCGGACGATGTCGTCGCGACGGCGGCTGACGGATCCGTGGCGCGGATCGAGGTGCCGTTCCCGCCGTTGGGCGGCGCCACGTTGGCCGAGCTTGATGCGCATGTGCGGCGGGAGCGGTGGATCGGGGTGTTGCTGGTGCGCCGGGGTGGTTACGGGGTCGGGGTGTTCGAGGGGGCGCGGCTGGTGTCGTCGAAGGTGGGGTCGCGGCACGTGCAGGGTACGACGAAGGCGGGCGGCTGGTCCCAGCAGCGCTACGCGCGCCGGCGGGAGAACCAGGCCCGGGAGGCGTTCGGCGCCGCCGCGGACGCGGCCGAGCGGATCCTCCTGCCGGAGCTGGGGAACCTGGTCGCGCTGTTCCGCGGCGGAGACCGGCGTGCCGTCGACACGGTGCTGTCGGACCCGCGCCTGGCCGGCCTGGCTCCGCTCGCGCGCGACCCGTTCCTCGCCGTACCCGATCCGCGGCAGCGGGTGCTCGAACAGGCCGGCGCGGACGCTCTCGTCGTACGGATCGAGATCGCCGAGAGATGAACACCTGATGGCGGAGATGAACGCCGGTTGAAGATCGGTGCGTCTGGCCCCGGCCACTCGTCAGCCTGAGGAGGGCGCGAGGGCTCGCGCCGTTCACGAGGGAGGCGCGAGCGGATGACCATTTCCCCGCAGGGCAACCCGTACGGGTACGGCCCGCCGGCGCAACCCGGCCTCGGTCATCCGCTGACCCGCACCGACAGCACCGGCCGGTCGATCAGTTTCGGCGACCGGCAGCCGCGCACCCGCTCAGTGCTGTACACCGGTGGCCCCGGGATGGGGACGAGCTTCGAGCTGAACCGCGCCGTCCAGTTCGCGAACCAGCGCGACTGGGCCGTGATCCGGGTCGACGCCTCGTCGCGGGAGCCGCTGGAGAACCGGTTCGCCCGCACCGTCGGCGACCAGCTGGGCCACCTCCGGAAGCGGTACGGGTTCTTCGCCGTCCGTGGGCTGAAGAAGACCGTGCAGAAGCTGCTGACCCGCAAGCAGGGCACCCAGAACGGGCTCGAGCTGCGGACGCCGTCGCCGGGCGGTCTGCTGCCGCAGATCGTCACCAAGCGGCAGTGGGACGCGAAGGGCTCGGAGGACCCGGGGCGCACGCTGAACGACATCGCGGATCAGATCGGCCAGCTCGCGGACAAGAGGAACAGCGCCGCGCTGATCGTGATCGACAAGGTCGACCAGGCCTCCGACCGGGACCTGGCCGCGATCAACGAGCTCGCCGCGCACCTGGAGCGCTCCGGCCAGCCGGTGCAGCTGGTGATGGGCGGCGGCGTGGCCGCGCCGACCCGGCTGATGCACCCCTCGATGATGGCGTCGGGGATCGAGACCGACATCGGCCGGCTGTACGACATCCGCGACTGCCGGCCGTTCGCCGACTGGCAGCTGCAGTGGGCCGCGAACGACTACATGAGCCAGCGCGGCATCCCGATCGAGCCGGCCGCGGTGCAGACACTGGCGCAGTCGGCGAACGGCAACCTGGCGCGGCTGCAGCGCGACGCCGAGGTCGCCGCGAGCCTCGCGCAGCCCCCGTACGGCGTGACGCAGGCGGTCGCGCAGCACGCTGTCCGGGTCGAGAACGAGCGGGACGCCCGCATCTACGAGGCCAAGTGGAACAACTCCACCGACGCCGAGCGGACCCTGATGACCCAGGCGGCGCAGCGCGGCCCGCAGGGCATCGACGTACGCCGGATGGCGGCCAATCTCGGCGACACCGAGCGCAACGAGCTGCTCGCCACGGCGAAACGGCTCGAGTTCCGCGGCGTGTTCCGCGAGGAGAACGGCCGGATGACGTTCGCCGACGAGGGGATGGCGCAGCGGGTGATCACCGAGGTCGGCAACCCGTCCGTGTACCAGGGCGTGCCGATCAACGCGCCAGACCTAGCACCACAAGAGCAGGGCCAGCCGGCCCAGCAGCCGGATCCGCGCTGGCTCCTGGCGGGACAGGTGCCGCCTTCGCCGGGGCAGGCCCAGGCGCCGGTCCAGAACCAGGGCACGCGCCCGGACGTCGCACGCGGCCGCGCGCCGGTGCCCGGCCGGGACGGCGGGCGGAGCAGCGAATGAGCGACATCCTCACGCCCTCGTCGTGGTCGATCACCGAGGCCCGCGGCATGGTCGCCGACCTGCGGCACGAGGTCAGCGGTGACGAGTATGACGTGCTCGAGCACTTCGGCGCGCTGTGCGAGCACCTGGACCAGCTGTACGGCGGCTTCGGCTTCGACCGGCTGCTCCCGCCGCCGGCGCGCGCCGAGGTGGCCAAGCTGGTCGGTAAGATCCGCGGCGGCGTGCCGACCGGCTCCCCGACGCTGGACGACGACGGCCGGCCGGTCGACTTCAGCCAGCCGGACGCCGACCGCTTCCTGGACGGCGTGATCCGCCTCGACCAGCCCGTGAACTCTGCCCTCACGCTCGCCGAGGGCCGCCACGCGGCCGCCCAGCTGGCCGCCGCCGGCGACTGGCGCAGCGAGATCGGCCGCGCGCTCCAGGGCCTGTACGCCTACCTCGACGAGCTGTACGGCGGCCCGGGCGCGTTCAACGAGCTGCTCAACTCCGAGGACCGCGCGAAGGTCGCGGCCCTGGTGACCACGTTGCGGTGATAGTGCGCACGGCGCACCAGTCCGACGGCGCGTTATGGCCTGGTCGGCCGTTACGGTATGTCCCGTGAGCTCGACGACCTCGTCACGCAACGCCAGACAGTCCGGCGGTCAGCCCAACCGGGCTGCGCTGGCGACGAACCGGCTTCCGACGACACGGGAGCGGCGGCCCGCACTCGCCGCGCTGGCCGTCATCCTGATCCTGCTGGGGGCCGCCGGCTCGGCGTTGATCGCGCTCCGCAGCGGTGAGCGGGTCGGCTACCTGACCGTCTCCAAGGAGATCGCGCCGGGGCACAAGCTGGTCCGCGGTGACTTCGGCAGTGGCCAGATCGCCGGCGACACGGCCGGGCTGATCAAGGCCGCAGACGTCAAGGACTTCATCGGGGACTACGCGAAGACCCGGCTGTACAAGGACCAGTTCGTCACCAGCAGCATGTTCAGCGACACGCCCGACGTGCCGGAGAAGGGCGCGCTGGTCGGGGTCAGCCTGGAGGGCGGCCAGGTGCCGTCCGAGGGCCTGCAGTCCGGCGACATCGTCCGGGTGATCAAGGTGCCGGTGGGTGGCACGGACGGTACGCCGCCCGAGGTGCTGGTCGGCGCGGCCGAGGTGACGAAGGTCCAGGACGACAACGACAAGAACAAGTCCTCGGTGAACACCAACCAGGTCGTGAACGCCACCGTCCTGGTGCCGTCCGACAGGTCGACCGCGGTCGCTGCCGCCGCGGCGGCGAAGAACCTCGTGCTGATCAAGCTGGCGCCGGGCACCAAGCCCGAGATCGCCCGCAGCGGGGGCCGCTGATGACGCTGGTCGCCCTGGCCAGCGCGAAGGGCTCGCCAGGGGTGACGACGGCGGCCACGGTGCTCAGCGCGCTGTGGCCGCGTCCGGTACTGCTCGCCGAGTGCGACCCGTCGGGCAGCGACGTCGTGGTGCGGATGACCGGGCCGGGCGGTGCGGCGCTGGACGCCGACCGCGGTCTGGTCAGCCTGGCCGCCGCGGGCCGCAAGGGCCTGGACGACCAGGTCATCCTGGCGCACACCCAGCAGCTCGACGGTGGCCTGGACGCGCTGGTCAGCGTGCGGGCGCCGGAGCAGATCGGCGGCATGGGCGGGCTGTGGACGCCGCTCGGCGCCGCGCTGAACAACATGCGCGGCATCGACGTGATCGCCGACTGCGGCCGCGTCGGCCCGGCGTCCCCGCAGCTGCCGATCGTCCAGGCCGCGCGGCTCGTCGTACTGGTCTGTACGGCGACCGGCTCGTCCGTGGCGCACCTGCGTGAGCGGCTGTCGGCGCTGACGCACCACGTCGACGCGCAGCTCGGCGTACTGGTCATCGCGGATCCGAAGCGGCGGGACGCGGTGAAGCAGGTCTGGGGTGTGCTGGACCAGATGTCGGTGCCGGTCCGGTACCGCTGGCACCTGGCCTGGGACCCGGCCGGCGCCGCGTTCTTCGAGGGCGAGGGCATCGGCCGGCTGGACCGCAGCAACCTGATCCGCACCGCTCGCAGCGTGGTCGCGGAGATGGCCGCGGTGGTGACGCCGGAGGCGCTGGTGCACGAGTTCGACATGGCCGAGGCGGCCTTCCCGTCACCCGACCCGGCACAGGTGGTGGACCGATGATCGACCAGGAGCTGGTGCGCAAGCTGCGGGTCCAGGTCGCCGAGCGGCTGAACGAGCAGCGCCGCCGCGACCAGGTGAACGGCGTACCGCCGATGAGCGCGGAGGACGAGCGGGAGTACGCGCGCTCGCTGATCGTGCAGGTGCTGGAGGACCACGCCCGCTACGAGGTCACCGAGGGGCGGACCCCGCCGACCCCCGACGACGACGCGCAGATCGCGCAGGCGATCCACTCCGCGCTGTTCGGTGTCGGCCGGCTGCAGCCGCTGATCGACGACCCGGACGTCGAGAACATCGACATCAACGGCTACGACCACGTGTTCGTCCAGTACGGCGACGGCCGCGAGGAGCAGCCTGGTCCGGTGGCGGAGAGCGACGACGAGCTGGTCGAGCTGATTCAGGTGCTTGCCGCGCACGCGGGCCTGAGCAGCCGGCCGTTCGACTCGGCGAACCCGCAGCTCGACCTGCGGCTGCCCGACGGATCCCGGTTGTCCGCGGTGATGGGCGTGACCGCCCGGCCGGTGGTGTCGATCCGGCGGGCCCGGCTGGGCAAGGTGTTCCTGGGCGACCTGGTCGCCAACGGCACCATGTCGGACGACATCGCGTCGTTCCTGCGAGCGGCCGTCACGGCGCGCAAGAACATCATGATCGCGGGCGCGACGAACGCCGGGAAGACCACGATGCTGCGTGCGCTGGCGAACGAGATCCCGCCGCACGAGCGGCTCGTCACCGTCGAGCGCTCGCTTGAGCTCGGCCTCGGCGAGTTCCCCGAGCTGCACCCGAACGTGGTGGCGTTCGAGGAGCGGCTGCCGAACTCCGAGGGCGTCGGCGAGATCACCATGGCCGACCTGGTACGACGCTCGCTGCGGATGAACCCGAGCCGGGTCATCGTCGGCGAGGTGCTCGGCGACGAGATCGTCACGATGCTGAACGCGATGAGCCAGGGCAACGACGGCTCGCTCTCGACGATCCACTCGAACAGCTCGATGGAGGTGTTCAACCGGATCAGCACGTACGCCATCCAGTCGCAGGAGCGGCTGCCGATGGAGGCGACGCAGATGCTGATCTCGGGCGCGCTGGACTTCGTCGTGTTCGCCCGCAAGCACAACGACTACGCCTCCGGCGGCCGGCTGAGCCGGTACATCGAGAGCATCCGCGAGGTGACCGGCTGGGACGGCCGGGTGCTGTCGAGCGAGGTCTTCGCGCCGGGTCCGGACGGCCGGGCCGCCGCGCACGCGCCGATCCAGTGCATCGAGGAGCTCGAGCACTACGGCTACCAGCCGCTCGTCCACGGACGCTGGGCCTGACATGAACCTGCGGACGATCGTCGCGCTGCTGTGCGGAGCCATGGTCGGTGGCGCGGTGGTGCTGCTGATCGTCGCGATCCGTGGCACCGAGCCCAAGGACGCCACCCCGTCGCTGTTCCAGCGGTCGCGTCGCGGCGGGACCCGCAAGTCGACCATCCGGCTGGCGGTCGGTATCGGCGTCGGCCTGGTGGTCCTGGCGATCACCCGCTGGGTGGTGCTCGCGATCGCGCTCGGCCTGCTCGCCGGACTCGCCGACCGTCTCTTCGGCGGCGCCAGCGAGGAGCGCAAGGCGATCGACCGGCTCGACGCGCTGGCGACCTGGACCGAGGCACTGCGCGACACGATCGCCGGAGCCGTCGGTCTCGAGCAGGCCATCCCGGCGACCGCGGTCAACGCGGCGCCGGCGATCAAGCCGAGCCTGAACCTGCTGGTCGACCGGCTGCGGATCCGCGAGCCGCTCCCGACCGCGCTGCTGCGGTTCGCCGACGACCTCAACGACCCGTCCGCCGACCTGATTTGCGCCGCCCTGGTGCTCAACGCGCGGCTCCGCGGGCCTGGTCTGCGCGAGGTGCTGACCGCCCTCGCGATGTCCGCTCGCGAGGAGCTCGACGTCCGGCACAAGGTGGCCGCCGAACGCCGGTCGACCCGCCGCAGCGTCCAGATCGTCGTCGCGATCACCCTGCTGGTGGCCGGCGGGCTGGTCCTGTTCAACCCGGGGTACGTCGCGCCGTACCGCAGTTTCGTCGGGCAGTTCGTGCTGCTGATCGTCGTACTGCTCTACAGCGCCGGGCTGTTCTGGCTGCGCAAGCTGGCCAGGATCGAGGTGCCGGACCGCTTCCTGGTCGGCAGGAAGGACGGCCGGGCCGCGCGGGTCGGCGATGACCGGATGGAGTCGATCGGATGACGCTCGCGCTGCTGTGCGGGGCCCTGGTGGGCGGCGGGGCGTACCTGCTGGTGCGGCTGCTGATGCGCCCGGCACCGACGGTCCGTACGACGATCGCCCGGATCGACGCCGGCCGGAGCGGGTACCGGTCGGTGACGGCGAGCGCGGCCGGGGAGCACCAGCTGGGTGGTCTTGACAGGCTGAAGGACACCCTCGGCCGGCGCCTGGAGGCAGAGGCGGCGAGCCGCGGCTGGCGCTTCGGCAGGCTTCGCAAGGACCTGGGCGTGATGAACCGGCCGTTCGCGACCATGCTCGCCACCAAGACGCTGTTCGCGGTCGGCGCCCTGATCCTGGTGCCGATGTGGTGGCTGATCGCGGCGATGGGCGGTATCCACCTGCCGGGCGCGGCGCCGTTCGTCGTCTCGGTGGCGGCGGCCGTCCTGGCGTTCTTCCTGCCGGACCTGGCGCTGCGTCAGGAGGCGGAGGCGCGCCGACGGGACTTCAGGCACGTGGTCGGCAGCTTCCTGGACCTGGTGGCCATGAACCTCGCCGGTGGGCGCGGTCTGCCGGAGGCGCTGATGACGGCGTCCACCATCGGCGACCACTGGGCGATGGCGCGGATCCGGCAGACGCTCGCGAACGCCCGGCTGATCGGCATCACGCCCTGGGACGCGATGGCCCAGCTCGGCGACGACATCGGCGTGGACGAGCTCCGCGACCTCGCGTCCGCGCTGGCGCTGGCCGGTGACGAGGGCGCGAAGATCCGTTCCTCCCTGCTGGCCCGCGCGGCCAGCCTCCGGGCCAAGGAACTGGCCGATGTCGAGGGCAAGGCGGGGGAGCGTTCGCAGGCGATGCTGGTGGCCCAGCTGCTCATGTGCGCGGCCTTCATGCTGTTCCTCGGGTTCCCCGCCGGGGCGATGATCCTGGCGTCCTGAGTGGGAGCCGGAGGGCGGGTACGACCCGTCGTACAGGGCATACTGATGCCGCTCGGACAACCTTGGAGGATTTCCTGATGACTCCCGAACTGCAGCTCATTCGCGTCATGTTCGGCTATGCCATCGCCCGTGCACGCACCGTGAAGTCCCGGACGAACAACCAGATCGGCGCTTCGGCGATCGAATGGGCGGTGATCGCGGGCATCGTGGTCACGCTCGCCATCGGCATCTCGGTCGTCGTCAAGGGTGTTGTCGACCGGCGCAAGCTCGAGATCAACCAGGGCTAGGAATTGCGCCGCCCATCGCGTCGGGGCGAGCGTGGTGCGAGCGTCCTCGAGCTGGCGATCATCGCGCCCACGCTGCTGACGATGATCTTCCTGTCCATCCAGACCGCCCTGTTCCTGTTCGGCCGGGCGGCTGCCCTGAACGCCGCCCAGCAAGGCGTGTCGGAGCTGCGGCAGATCCAGCCGCAGGTGTACTCGGACAGCCTGGCGGAGCGGGTCCGGCTGAACACCGAGACGTACGCCAGACGGATCGCCGGGAACTCGCTGCTCGGCGCGACGGCGACGTACGGCTACGACCCCGCGACGGGGATCGCGTCGATGACGGTGGAGGGGCGGACCGTGTCGCTCGTGCCCGGGCTGGAGCTGACGACCAAGCGCACCGCGACCGGGCAGATCGAGACGTTCGAGGCCGACAAGTGAGATACCGGGGGAGCCGCGGTGAGCAGGGGATGCTCGCCCTGGAGTTCGCCATCCTGGCGCCCATCCTGCTGGTCCTGCTGCTGTTCCTGATGGCATGCGGGCGCTACTTCCAGACCTCGTCGATCCTGGAGAACGCGGCCCGCGACGGCGCTCGCGCGGCCACCCAGGCGCGAACCGCGAACGGAGCCCAGGACGCGGTCGACGACGCCGTCTCGCGCGCGCTGAACCAGAAGGTGGCACCCTCCTGCGCGTCGTCCGTGAAGGGCGTCATCAGCAGCGCGGACTTCGCCGCCGGCACGCCGATCACCGTCGAGGTCAGCTGCACCATCGACTACCGCGACCTGGGACTGCTCGGGATGAGCAACGATGTCACGATCTCCCGCAGCTTCACCTCGACCCTCGATGCCTACCGGGGCGTCCGATGAGGGTACGACGCTTCGAGCCGCGGCGGTTCGAGTACGGCGCGCTGAGCCCCGCCGTCGCCATCCTCGCCGTGATGATCTTCTGGCTCGCCGGCCTCGTCATCGACGGGGCCCGCCAGCTCAGCGCCCGCTCCCGCGCCATCGGCTACGCCCAGGAAGCCGCCCGCGCCGGCGCCTCCGGCCTGGATCTCAACCAGGACCAGGTCACGATCGACGTCAAGGACGCGGCGAAACGAGTCACCGAGTACTGCGCGACCATCGAGTCGTACGACGAAACCGTCACCCGGTGCGAGGCGACCCAGCTGGACACCAAGGCCATCGTGGTCGCCATTGAGCTACGCAACCCGACCACGTTCCTCGCCATGCTCGGCGTGCAGACGCTGGTAGCGAAGGGCGAGGGCGAGGCTCACGCGGAACAGGGAATCAACGAGGGCGACGAGAGCATCGCCGTCCCCTCGATCAGCATGCTGCCGACGGACCTGACGCCGACCGTCGACCCGCACCAGTCGGCCTCGTCGCCGACTTTCGATCCGGCCTGTCCCAGCCGGACGGTCACGCTCACCGAGACGACCACCACGCCGGTGCCTACGCCACCGCCGCCGAGCGAGCCAACGGCGACGCTCTCACCGACGATCACCGTCACCGTCACGACCCTCGCTCCGATGCCGCCGATCTGCACCCCGGACAGTACGGAGGTGCCGTAGACAGCCGTCGCTGACCCGTCAGATCGCTAGACTGATGCGGCGACTTGTGACGCTACGTGACATATGGAGGCAGTCTGTGACCAGGCGTCAGGGCTGGTTGGCCGGCGCGCTCGTCGCCGCGCTGACGCTGACCGCCGGCTGCGGCGGAAGCTCGTCGGCGGGCGGCAGCCCGACGCCGCTCGGCGACGACTCCGAGGCGGTGTCGTCGGCGACGCCTTCGCCCGAGCCCACGTCCAAGGCGACCCCGAAGCCTTCGGCGACTCCGTCGAAACCTGCTCCGGGCCGGCTGGTGATCGTGGCTCCTGGTCGGTTCGCGAGCAGCCCGGCGGTGAACGGCTTCACCGCCGCCGTGCAGGTCTTCTTCCGGGCTCGGATGGCTCACAACCCGAACCTGCTGCAGGGCTGGGCGACGTCGCTGTTCCGTTCCCACAACGACAACCTGATCGTGAACGCCAAGGCTGCCGGCCTGGTGATGCGGCCGCCCGGACGGATCGTCGTACGCGGGGTCCGCAAGGGGCCGGTCGCCAACACGACCATCGTCGACGTGTGCTTCGGGCCGTCCATGGCGTGGTATGACCCGAAGCGGAAGCGGTACACGAACGATCTGCCGAACGGCTCGCCGTACTCGATCGCGATGTACGGATCCGGGCCGCGCTGGCTGTTCTACGACGCCTACGACGGAAAGTTCAGCTGCTCGACCGTGAAGTATCCGAAGGGTTGACGCCGGAAATGACTTACCGTCATGGTGCAACCTTTCGTTCGTCTCAACCGTCGAACCGGACGGTGCCGCCCACCGGCCGTGCAGGCCGCCGACAGGAAGGACCCGTGAAGGTGAGGAGCACGCGAGTCGCGCGCGCGGCCTGCGTCGCGCTGGTAGCGCTGTGTGCCGGCCTGACAGCGGTGACGACCGCGAACGCCGACGGCGGCACCGGCACGGGTACGCCGACGACCAACACCCCCGTGTACCACACCATCACGGACGGCGATCAGCGTTGCGCGGTGTACGCCAATGCTCGCGGGTTCGGCGCCTGGTGCGGCGGCTTCGGAACGAGCGCGACCGGCACGCCGCCCACCTGGCGGGAGCGGCTCAGGGCCCAGGACGGCTGGCCGTTCATCCACTGCCGCAGCTACGAGGTGCCACCGGGCTGGAGCCTTCCGGAGCCGCCGGAGGGCAAGACCTGGGTGTGGCGCGCGTACATCCGCGACTACAACCTGGACCGCGCTGACGGTGGCGAGAACGTACACCTGGAGTACGCGCTCGAGGCGGTGACTCCGCAGGAGAAGGCCGAGTGCCCCGAGCCTCCGCCGCCGTACATGGAGCAGTTCTGGAACAGCTTCTCGCGGTCCTACCCGACTCCGGTGCTCAACATCTCGCCGACCTACATCCCACGGGTGAACTCACCGGCGTTCTTCGCGCTGGGCATGGACGTCACGAAGAACCCGCCGGTCCCGTCGGACCGGGTCGAGACCTACAACAAGCTGTGGAACGGCGGCAAGAACTACTTCGCGATGAACGCCGTCGTGACCAGCATGAAGATCGATGCCGGCGACGGTTCGGCACCGTTCACCTGCCAGGTCGTGAACGAGGTGTACGACATGACCAAGCAGCCGGCGGAGCAGACGAACACCTGTAAGCACATCTTCACCCGGTCCAGCGCGAGCCAGCCGGACGGCATGTACGCCGTGCAGATCAGCGCGTTCTGGACCGTACAGATCTTCACCCCCGACCCCACCGATCCGACCCGCACGACGGGCACGTGGAAGCCGCTGGGGACGTTCGAGGTGAAGTCGGTGCAGAAGCTTCCGGTGCAAGAGGTGCAAGGGGTTGGCGGCGGTCGGTGACCGCGGCCCGTGGAGGGAAGACCGATGGTGAAGACGACTGAGCGACCCAGAGCGGCGCGGCTGCCTGCCGCGCGGCGGCGCAACCCGTTCGTGGACAAGCTGAAGGGTCTCGCGTCGCTGCTGACGGTGCTGGCGATCGTCGGCGGGGTGCCGTACCTGCTGGTGACGCTGTTCGGCGCGCCGTGGCCGTCGCAGATGCCGGACAAGGACTTCCTGTACAGCCAGCTGGACGCCACCGCGATCCTCAAGATCATCGCGGCCGTCATCTGGATCGCGTGGGCGCACTTCGTCCTCTGCCTGATCACCGAGGCGGTCGCGGAGTCCCGCGGCCGCGGCCTGTCCCCGCAGGTGCCGCTCGGCGGCGGCTCGCAGACGCTGGCGCGCCGGCTGATCTCGGGCATCGTGCTGCTGGCCGGCACCGCCAGTGTCACCGTTCCGGCCGCGCAGGCGATGGCGGCCCCGAGCATGTCGACCGAGCACGCGGTGACCAGCACGGTCAGCACCGGGGTGCAGAGCGGCGCGTTCCGGACCGAGGTCGAGCCCGCCAGCAAGGTCATCCCCGGCGTCACCGGGGTGCGGACCAACAACGACGGGAAGGGCCAGGTCGTCAAGTACACCGAGGTCCGCCCGCCGGAGGGCCGGAACTACGACTGCCTGTGGGACATCGCGGAGCGGTACCTGGGCGACGGCCGCCGCTACAAGGAGATCTACGACCTCAACAAGGGCAAGCTGCAGCCGGACGGCCGGCGGCTGACGAACCCCGACCTGATCATGCCGGGCTGGCAGGTCCGGCTGCCCGCGGACGCCAAGGGCGCGGGGGTGCGCACCGTCAAGGTGGCGATCGAGGACGGCAAGCCGCACACCGAGACCAGGCAGCACGCGAAGCAGCACGCGGACCCGAAGAAGGAGGTCGCGAAGCGCACCGCCGAGAAGCCGGCCGAGACCGAGGGCCGCTGGTTCGAGCAGGGCCTGGAGAAGCCGTCGAGCGTCCCGATCAGCCCCGCGACGGACGAGCCGGGCGCGACGCACGACAAACCGGGCACGCACGACACCGGCCACCCCGCCGGTGACGAGACCGGCGGCAATGGCCCGGTAGCCGAGGACGGCGGGTTCGGTCTCGCGACCGAGGTCGGCGTGTTCGGGTTCGGCGCCACGCTGCTCGCGGCGGGTCTGGCGCTGGCGCTCAAGCGGCGCCGCGGCTGGTCGCTGGGTCCCGGCCCGAACGCGGCCGAGAACCACCGTCGTACCGAGGTGGAGCTGCGGCTCGCCGCGGACATCCCGACGGCACGCTTCGTGGACAACTCGCTGCGCCAGCTCGGCGCGCTGCTGGCCCAGACGAACCAGCCACTGCCGGGTGTGGTGGCCGCGCTGGTCACCGACAAGGCGCTCACCCTGGTGCTCGCGCAGGGCGACGGCCACATCACCCCGCCGGCGCCGTGGCAGTCGCTGGAGGGTGGCGCGCGCTGGACGCTGCGCCGCGCCTACGCCCCGACGGAGCAGCTGACGGCGCCGCCGCCGTACCCGGCGCTGGTCACCGTGGGCAGCAACGCCGACGGCGCGATCGTGCTGGTCGACCTCGACCTGGCGCACGGGATCGCCAGCTTCGGCGGGGTCACCGAGCTGGCTCGCGACATGTCGGTCTCGCTGGCCGTCGAGCTGGCCACGAACCTGTGGTCCGAGGGCGTGCACGTGACGATGGTCGGCTTCGGCGACGACCTGTCCGACCTCGCGCCGGACCGGATGACGTACCGCTCCTCGCTGGCGCAGGCGCTGGAGGACATCAAGCACCGCGGCGACCACCAGGCCCGGACCTGCGAGTCGAACGGCTTCGAGTCGGTCACCCGCGCCCGGTTGGTGAAGCCGGATCCGGACCTGTGGGGCACAGAGGTCGTCGTACTGTCGGCGCCGCCGTCTCCGGAGGAGGCCGAGCACCTCAACCGGCTCGCCGGGGACCCGCAGCGCAGCGTCGGCGCGATGGTCGTCGGCGACGTGCCGGTCGCGCCGTGGCGGTTCGTCGTCGACGAGAAGGGCCAGGCGGTCTGCCGCCTGATCGGCCTCGAGGTCGACGCCCACACCGTCACCCCCAGCCAGTACGCCGAGCTGGTGGGGCTGTTCCGAGCGGCCGAGTCCGAGTCCAGGCAGAAGGCGCGCGCTGCCGCCGACCTCCCGGCGTACCAGAACGTCAACGCCGACCTCAGCGTCGCCGCACCGGTCGAGATCGACCTGCTCGGCGAGCTGGAGATCGACGCGAGTGGTGAGATCGACCCGGGGCGCAAGGAGCTGGCGACGGAGATCGCGGTGTTCCTGGCCAGCCAGGACTACGGCGTGCACCCGAACGTGCTGGCCGGTGCGATCTGGCCGCGCGGGATCAGCCCGGAGCTGCGTGACGCCGCGCTCGAGCACACCCGCAACTGGCTCGGTCCGGACGCCGTCTACACCGACGAGAACGGGCGCTGGACGCTCAACCGCTCGCTGGTGCGGGTCGACTGGGACGTGTTCCGTTCGCTGGTCGGCCAGGCGTCGACGATGGACGACGCCCGCGGGCCGCTGTCCACGGCGCTCGGCCTGGTGCACGGCCCGGCGTGGTCGAACCTGCCGGCCGGCCGGTACTCGTGGCTCGCTGCCTCCGGTATCGAGCGCCGGATGGCGGAGGCGGTCGTGGATGTCGCGCTGCGGCTGGCGGAGGCGAGCCTGCGGTACAACGACGGTGCGCTGGCGCGTCAGGCGCTGCAGACCGGGCTGGCGTTCAACCCGGCGTCGGAGGAGCTGTGGCGGGCGACGCTGCGGCTCGCCTCGCACTTCGGTGGCCAGAACGACCTCGGCACGGTGGCGGCCCAGATGTACTCCGCCATCCGCAAGCACGGCGGCCCCCGCGGCGCCGAAGCCGAGACCGACGCCCTGGTCGACGAGCTGCTCCCCGGCTACCGCCGCGCGGTCGCCTGATCTAGAGGGTGTCGGCGCCCCAGGTGTCGCACTCGGTGAGGTCGCCGGTTTCCATGCCGACGGTGAACCAGTGCTGGCGCTGTGCGGAGGTGCCGTGGGTGAAGGAGTCGGGAACGACCTCGCCCTGGGTCCTCCGCTGGATCTCGTCGTCGCCGACCGCGCGGGCGGCGTCCAGGCCGTTGGCGATGTCGTCCTCGCTGAGGTTCGTGATCAGCGGCTTGCCGTTCCTGCCCGCCACCCTCGTGGCGTGGTTCGTCCAGACACCGGCGAGGCAGTCGGCCTGCAACTCGGAGCGGACCGAGTCGGAGTTCGGGCCCTCACGGGTGCGGATCCTGTCCAGGTAGCCGTACAGGTCCTGCACGTGGTGGCCGTACTCGTGCGCGACCACGTAGGCCTCGGCGAAATCGCCACCCTTGGCGCCGAGCTGGTCCTGCAACACCTGGAAGAAGTCGATGTCCAGGTAGACCTTCTGGTCACCCGGGCAGTAGAACGGCCCGACCGCGCTCGACGCCGTCCCGCATGCGGTGCTCGTCCGGCCGCTGAACACCTGCATCTTCGCCGGCGTGTACCGCGCACCGCGCCTCGGCAGTTCCTGCTTCCAGAAGTTCTGGATCGAGTTCTGGTAGATGACGAACCGGCAGTCCCGGTTCTGCTGCACGTCGGCGCCGGTCTTGCACCTGCTCAGGCTGCTGGAGCCGGTGTTCTGGACCTGCGGGCCACCGGTGTCGCCGGTGCCGCCGGGCAGGCCGCCGTTCAGCAGCAGGATGATGACGAGAAGGATGAGGCCCCCGACGCCTCCGCCCACCGGGAGACCGATCCGCCCACCGGGCAGCCCGCCGCCGCCGCTTCCACGGACGTCCTCGACATCGCTCGTATCGAGTTCGGCGTCGGGGTTGAATTCCACAGGCCGTAGACTAGTCCGCTGGCATGATCACCGCTTCCAATCTCGAGGTCCGCGTCGGGGCCAGACAGCTGCTTTCGCCTGCCTCGTTCCGGGTCGGACCCGGTGACAAGGTGGGCCTGGTCGGTCGCAACGGGGCCGGCAAGACCACGCTCACCAAGATCCTCGCGGGTGAGTCGCTGCCCGCGTCCGGGTCGGTGACCAAGTCCGGCGAGATCGGCTACCTGCCGCAGGATCCGCGCACCGGCGACCTCGACGTGCTGGCCCGGGACCGGATCCTGTCCGCCCGCGGCCTCGACGACGTCGTACGACGCCTGCGCGCGGCCGAGAAGGCGATGGCGAGCGCGGACGACGCGACCCGGGACAAGGCGATGCGCCGGTACGAGCGGGCCGAGGCGGACCTGCACGCCGCCGGCGGCTACGCGGCCGAGTCCGAGGCGGCCCGGATCGCCGCGAACCTGGCCCTGCCGGACCGGGTGCTGAGCCAACCGCTCCGCACGCTGTCGGGCGGTCAGCGCCGACGCGTCGAGCTGGCCCGGATCCTGTTCGCGCAGGCCGAGACGCTGCTGCTGGACGAGCCGACCAACCACCTGGACGCGGACTCGATCGTGTGGCTGCGCGACTTCCTCAAGTCGTACCCGGGCGGCGTGATCATGATCAGCCACGACGTGAACCTGCTCGAGGAGACCGTCACCCGGGTGTTCCACCTGGACGCGAACCGGGCCGAGATCGACGTCTACAACGTCGGCTGGAAGGCGTACCTCACCCAGCGCGAGACCGACGAGCGGCGCCGCAAGCGCGAGCGGGCGAACGCGGAGAAGAAGGCGTCCCAGCTGGTCGACCAGGCGAACAAGATGCGCGCGAAGGCGACCAAGGCGACCGCCGCCCAGCAGATGCTGAAGCGCGCCGAGAGGCTGCTCGCCGGGCTCGAGGACGAGCGGATGTCCGACAAGGTCGCGAAGATCGCGTTCCCGAAGCCCGCGCCGTGCGGCAAGACCCCGCTGATGGCCCGCGAGCTGTCCAAGTCGTACGGCTCACTGGAGATCTTCACCGACGTCGACCTGGCGATCGACCGCGGCAGCCGGGTCGTCGTACTCGGCCTGAACGGCGCCGGCAAGACCACGCTGCTGCGGGTGCTGTCCGGCCTCGAGCAGCCCGACACCGGCCAGGTTGAGCCGGGCCACGGGCTGAAGCTCGGGTACTACGCCCAGGAGCACGAGACCCTGGACGTCGAGCGCACCGTGCTGCAGAACATGAAGTCGGCGGCGCCGGAGTTGGACGACACCGAGGCGCGCCGGGTGCTCGGCTCGTTCCTGTTCACCGGCGACGACGCGGACAAGCCCGCGAAGGTGCTGTCCGGCGGCGAGAAGACGCGGCTCGCGCTGGCGACGTTGGTGGTGTCGGCGGCGAACGTGCTGCTGCTCGACGAGCCGACCAACAACCTCGACCCGGCGTCCCGCTCCGAGGTGCTGAACGCGATCCGCTCGTACACCGGCGCGATCGTGCTGGTCACCCACGACGAGGGAGCGGTCGAGGCGCTCGAACCCGAGCGGGTGCTGCTCCTCCCGGACGGTGTGGAAGATCTCTGGACCGCCGACTACGCCGACCTGATCTCGCTCGCCTAAGCTACTGGCGGGTCACAAACGGCCCCCGGCGAACGGAGGAGACGTGGCGGAGCTCGGACTGCGGTTGACGGTCGACGGGACGGTCGCCCGGGTGGTGCTGGACCGGCCGGACGTGCGGAACGCGCAGACGCCGGCGATGTGGCTGGCGCTGGCCGAGTTCGGGGCGAGCCTGCCGGACGAGGTGCGCGTGGTGGTCGTGTCGGGGGAGGGCAAGTCGTTCTCCGCCGGGCTGGACCGGAACCTGATGGTGGGGGAGACGACCGAGCACGGCGAGCCGCTGATCACGCTCGGGTCGAAGGACACCGACGAGATCCACAAGACGATCGCGTCGTACCAGGCCGGGTTCTCCTGGTTGCGCGACCCGCGGTTCGTCAGCATCGCCGCCGTGCAGGGGCACGCGGTGGGCGCCGGGTTCCAGCTCGCGCTCGCGTGCGACATGCGGGTGGTGACGCCGGACGTGCAGTTCTCGATGCGCGAGCCGGCGCTCGGTCTGGTACCGGACCTTGGCGGGACGCAGCCGCTGGTGGACCTGGTCGGCTACAGCCGGGCGCTGGAGATCTGCGCCACCACGCGCTGGGTGCACGCCGAGGAGGCGGTCCAGACCGGCCTGGCCAACATCGTCGTACCGGCTGAGGAGCTGGAGGCGACGGTGGCGGACCTGACGGTGGCGCTGCAGTCGGCGGTGCCGAAGGCGGTGCGGGCGACCAAGGAGCTGCTGCTGGGGGCGTCGCGGCGCTCGTACGACGGGCAGCTGACGGCGGAGCACGAGGCGCAGGCCCGCCGGCTGAAGTCGCTTGTCAACGGCGAGGGCTGACAACCCCGGGCGGTCACAAGGGAACAATGTCGCCCGCACCGGGTGTTCACTGGTGATGACGTCTCGTACGTCGTGACGCCGGGCGCGATCGTCCGCCCGGGTCGGGAGGAGCTCGATGGATCCGGGTATGCGCGGCATGGGCGCGATCGGCTGGCGCCGTCAGGACGCGTCCGTCGTACACCAGAAGCTGGCGAAGGGCACGCTGCGGCGGATCGCCGTGTTCGCGCGGCCCTACTCGCTGCACATCGCCGTGTTCCTGGTGCTCGTCGTGATCGGCGCGGTGCTGGTGATCGCGTCGCCGCTGCTGTTCAAGCGGATCGTCGACGACGGGATCGTGAAGGGCGACGCCGGGTTGGTGACCACGCTCGCCCTCATCGTGGCCCTGCTCGCGGTGTTCGAGGCGGTGCTCGGGCTCACCCAGCGCTGGTTCTCGGCCCGGATCGGTGAGGGGCTGATCTACGACCTGCGCACCAAGGTGTTCGGGCACGTCCAGCGGATGCCGATCGCGTTCTTCACCCGCACCCAGACCGGCGCGCTCGTCTCGCGGCTGAACAACGACGTGATCGGTGCGCAGCAGGCGTTCACGTCGACGCTGTCCGGCGTGGTGTCGAACATCATCAGCCTGATCCTCGTCGTCGGCGCGATGCTGGTGCTCTCCTGGCAGCTCACGGTGGTGGCGATCCTGCTGCTGCCGGTGTTCCTGCTGCCGGCGCGGCTGATGGGGCGCCGACTGGCCGCGATGACCCGCGAGCAGATGACGCTGAACGCGGACATGTCGACCGCGATGACCGAGCGGTTCAGCGTCGGCGGCGCGCTGCTGGTGACGCTGTTCGGGCGGCCGGACATCGAGCAGGCCGGCTTCGCCGACCGGGCCGGACGGGTGCGCGACCTGGGGATCCGGATCGCGATGCTCGGGCGGGTCTTCTTCACCGCGCTGACGCTGGTCGCGGCGCTCGCGACCGCACTGGTGTACGGCGTCGGCGGCAACCTTGCCGTGAGCAACAACCTGACGGTCGGCACACTGCTGGCGCTGGTCGCGCTGCTCGGCCGGCTGTACGGTCCGCTGACCGCCCTGTCGAACATCCGCGTCGACGTGATGACCGCGCTGGTGTCGTTCGAGCGGGTCTTCGAGGTGCTGGACCTGGAGCCGATGATCCGCGACGCCGCGGACGCGACCGACCTGCCGGCCGGTGCGGCGAGCGTCGAGTTCGACCGGGTGGCGTTCACGTACCCGTCCGCGCAGGAGATCTCGCTCGCCAGCCTGGAGTCGGTCGCGGTGCTCGACAAGCGGGTCAACGCACCGGTGCTGCGCGACGTCAGCTTCACCGTCGAGCCGGGCCAGCTGATCGCTCTCGTCGGGCCGTCCGGGGCCGGCAAGACCACGATCACCAACCTGGTCGCCAGGCTGTACGACGTGACGTCCGGCGCGGTCCGCGTCGGCGGGCACGACGTGCGCGCGGTGACGCTCGAGTCGCTGCGCCACGCGATCGGGTACGTCACCCAGGACGCGCACATGTTCCACGACACGATCCGCGCCAACCTCGCCTACGCCCGGCCGTTGGCGACGGACGCGGAGATGGAGACGGCGCTGCGCGCGGCCCAGATCTGGGACCTGGTCGCCGCCCTGCCCGACGGTCTCGACACCGTCGTCGGCGACCGCGGCTACCGCCTGTCCGGTGGCGAGCGGCAGCGCCTGGCGATCGCCAGGTTGTTGCTCAAGGCACCGAGGATCGTCGTGCTCGACGAGGCCACCGCACACCTGGACTCGGAGTCCGAGGTCGCCGTCCAGCGAGCCCTCGACACCGCGCTGGAGGGCCGCACCTCGCTGGTGATCGCGCACCGGCTGTCCACGGTCCGCAACGCCGACCAGATCCTGGTCGTCGACGACGGCGGCATCGCCGAACGCGGCACCCACGACGAGCTGCTGGCCCGCGGCGGCCTCTACGCCGACCTCTACCACACCCAGTTCACCGAGCGCATCACGATCGCCGACCTCTAAACCTGGGCTCGCCGAGTCGTGGTTCGGGGCGGAGCGAGATCGGAAGGGACGGCGTGCCGCCCTATGGTTCCCACCGAGTCGTGGATTTCGGAACGAGGAAAACGCTTTCCCGCCGCCGGAATCCACGACTCGGCGAGAGTCAAAGGTCGAGGTAGAGGCAGAAGGGGTGGCCGTGGGGGTCGAGCATGACGCGGACCTCGTCCTGGGGCTGGTAGCCGGCGAGGGTGGCGCCGAGGGCGGTGGCGCGCGCGACGGAGGTGTCGAGGTTGGTCACGCCGATGTCGACGTGCATCATCATCTGCTGCTTTCCGTCGGCCGGTGGCCAGACCGGCGGGACGTACTCCGGCGAACGCTGGAAGCCCATGTACGCCGTGCTGTCCTCGTCGGGCGGGTTGATCGTGGCCCAGTTCGGCTTGGACCCCGTCACCCGCCAGCCGAGCAGGTCCGCGTAGAAGTGCGCGAGCCCGTCCGGGTCAGGCGTCTCCAGCACGACACCCCACCAGCCGGTCATCACCGGCCCGGTCACCCGGCCTTTTTCTCTTCCTGCTCGAGCAAGTGCAGCACCGGCACGCCGAGGTGGCGGCGGGCCTGCGCGGACCAGTCGACGTGGAAGAACTCGGCGACCACGTGCGGCCGGGTCAGGATGATGACCTCCTGGCCGTCCACGTGCTTGACGGTCTGCACCAGGGCGTCGATCGCGCGCTCGTGCGTGATCCCGCCCTCGGCCTGCTGACCGAGCTCCTGCAGTCGCGTGACACTGCGACCCGAGCAGCCCTTGGCCTCCTCGTCGAGCGCGCGTTGCGCCTCGGCCAGGTCCGCGCGCTGGTCGGCGATGCCCGCGCCGTACAGGTCGGCGGTTCCGAGTGCGGCCAGCGACGCCTCGACGCCCGCCTCCGCGTTGTGGCACGGAATCACCACGTGGTACTTGACTTTCTCCGGCATCTCCTCGTGCAACGCCACGACCTGCTTGGCGTCCGCTTCACTGAGTTCCTGTTCCACCAGCAGCACGACGTCGTACATCGCTGACACCTCCGCTGAAACACTGACGCGGTCCTGACACCATCATGCCCTGCGGAACGCGGGATTGGCGGTGGGGATCGGGGCGGTGTCGCGTCAGGGGATCAGGACGGCCTTGCCGACGGTGCCGCGGGCCTCGAGGGCGTGATGGGCCTCGGCGGCCTTGTCCAGCGGGAAGCGCGTGATCAGCGGGGTCCAGCGGCCGCTGGTGGCGCGGTCCAGCGCGAACGACTCGAGCGCGCGCAGACCGCCGTCGTACCGTTCGATGAGGTGCGGGCCGATCGCCCATGTGACCGTCAGCGCCTTCGCCACGATGTCGTCGGTGCGGACCTCGGTGGCGGAGCCGGCGGACCAGCCGAACATCAGGAACCGCCCGCCGGTGCCGAGCAGCTCGAGCGCCGACCGGCCCTCGTCGCCGCCGACACCGTCAAGTACGACGCTGACCTCGCGGCCGCTGAGCTGGTCCCGTACCCGGCCGGGCCAGGCCGGGTCGTCGCCGACCGCGTCCACCGTGCCGGCGACCTCCCGGCCCGGGACCGTCGGCAGCTCGGGGAGCGGCATCGGGCCGCCCTGGTACTGCCCGGAGCGGAGCACGGTGTCGATCAGGTGCGCGCCGGCCGCCTCGACCCGGATCCGCACCTGGCCCGGTGCGGGTAGTGGGTCGGGGATCTCCTCGTAGCTGAGGTTCTCCGCCGGGCCGAACTCGTGCAGTCGGATCGCGCGCATGCTCCAGGCTTCCTGGTCTCGGTGTCGGACTCGAACGCTAGGAGCTCAAGCTCGCTTGAAGTCAAGCGCGGTCACGGCATGGTGGGGAGGCACCGGAACCTTCTATAGTCGCGAAGACCATCGCCTAGCCTGACGGGCGGTTCACGCGGCCGTTGTCGGTGGGGTGGGGTAAGAATGGGCGATATGCGACTTCCGATCATGCCGCCGGTGAAACCGATGCTGGCGAAGGCGGTCAAGGACATCCCGCAGGGCGCGCTCAGCTACGAGCCGAAGTGGGACGGCTTCCGGTCGATCATCTTCCGCGACGGCGACGAGATCGAGATCGGCAGCCGCAACGAGAAGCCGATGACCCGCTACTTCCCGGAGTTGGTGGAGGCGTTCAGGTCCGAGCTGCCCGAGCGGTGCGTGGTGGACGGCGAGATCATCCTGATCGGCGAGTCCGGCGACCGGCTCGACTTCGAGATGCTGCAGCAGCGCATCCATCCGGCCGCGAGCCGGGTGAAGATGCTGTCCGAGACGACACCCGCGCGGTTCGTCGGGTTCGACCTGCTCGCGCTCGGCGACGACGACTACACCCAGCGGCCGTTCTCAGAACGTCGTACGGCGTTGGTGGCGGCGCTGTCGTCCGCGCGGCCGCCGGTCCACGTGACAGCGGCGACCACTGATCACGCGCTGGCCGGCGAGTGGTTCCAGCAGTTCGAGGGCGCGGGGCTCGACGGCCTGATCGCGAAGCCGCTGGGTGGTCTGTACGAGCCGGACAAGCGGACCATGTTCAAGGTGAAGCCCGAGCGGACCGCCGACTGCGTGGTCGCCGGGTACCGGGTGCACAAGAGCGGCGACGACCGGATCGGCTCGCTGCTGCTCGGGCTCTACAACGAGGACGGCACGCTGGCCAGTGTCGGCGTGATCGGGGCATTCCCGATGGAGCGCCGCAAGGAGCTGTTCACCGAGCTGCAGCCGCTGGTGACCACGTTCGACGACCACCCGTGGGCGTGGGCGAGGCAGGAGGAGGGCACCCGCACCCCGCGCAACGCCGAGCAGAGCCGCTGGGCGGCCGGCAAGGACCTGTCGTTCGTGCCGCTGCGTCCGGAGCTCGTCGTCGAGGTGCGCTACGACCACATGGAGGGCGTCCGGTTCCGGCACACCGCCCAGTTCGTCCGCTGGCGCCCCGACCGCGACCCCGAGTCGTGCACGTACGAGCAGCTCGAGGAGCCGGTCAAGTTCGACCTCGCCGACGTCCTGGGCACCGACCTTGCCTGAGACCCGGACGACCGGGCACGCCGGCACCCGGCTCGTCGTGCTGGGCGGGAACTCGGGATCGGGCAAGAGCACGACGGCACGGGAGCTCCGGGTCCGCCTCGGACGGGGCGTCGCGTGGGTCGAGCAGGACCACCTCGCCGACCATGCCGGCCGCACGCAGCTGTACTACTTCGACATCTCGTTCGAGGAGACCGTCCGGCGCCATACCACCCGGCCGCTGGCGAACGAGTTCACCCCGGACACCATGCGCGCCTGGTACCGGCCGCGCGACCTGCTCGGCCAGCCCGGCGAGACCGTCATCGACGAGAGCAGCACCATCGACGACACTGTCGGGCGGATCCTCGTTGAGACCGGCTGGGCGACCCGTCCGCCGGAGCGGGCCGGCGACCAGGCGCTGATCGCCGAGCCGGCGTCGAGACCTGCGGCAGACGTCGGGGCGCGCAGCTGAGGCGGAGGCTTTGGGGAAACAAATTGCCGCCACGTGGCATTTTGTTTCCCCAACGCCAGTCCCCGCTTAACGGGCCTGGGCGGTCTCGGCATGGCCGCCGACCGTCGTACCGGGAAAGGCCGGTTGGTAGCCGTGCCAAGTGGGCCGGGGATCCGCTGGATCAAGCCGCGCACCGGGCGGTATGCGCGTCGGCGTGCGGGGCCTTCGGGGCCGCGCTGGGTTCCGCTCCAGCTTGGCGGCTGGGTCGCGGAATCCTTCCCCGCGGCCTGAGCTAGGCTGCGGTCGGACCGCGACTGGCGAGGGTGGAGCACCACCGGGGAGCGGCCCAGATCAGACACCGGCGTCGTCCTCCTGGGCGCCTTCCGCTTGGCAGCACCTGCCCGGGAGGCGCCGAATGCACCTGCGTTATGGAATGAACCCGCACCAGCCCGCGGCGATCGCCGCCGTCGACGCCGGCCGTGTCCCGTTCCGCGTCGTCAACGGCAAGCCGTCGTACATCAACGTGCTGGACGCGATCGGTGCCTGGCAACTCGTCCGCGAGGCCGCCGGGGCGTTCGGCCGGCCGGCGGCGGCATCGTTCAACCACGTGTCTCCGGCGGGTGCCGCTCTCGACGGTGTCGTGGATGCCGCGATGGGCACCACGTACGGGCTGGATCCGGATCGGGTCGGCGCCGTCACAGCGCCTACGTCAGGGCACGTGATGCGGATCCGAAGTCGTCGTACGGCGACTTCGTCGCGGTGTCGCACCCGGTCGACGCCGAGCTGGCCGCGCTACTGAAGCGCCTCACCTGTGACGGCGTGATCGCGCCCGGGTACGCGGACGGTGTGGTGTCCACGCTGGCTGCGAAGAAGCGCGGCGCCTTCCTGATCCCGGAGGCGGACTCGGTGTTCGAGCCGCGGGTCGACGAAGTGCGCGAGGTCTATGTCCTGCGGATCACCCAACGGCGCGACGATCTCAAGCTCACACGCGCGCTGTAGGACGTGTAAATCTTGTTTGTCTCGGGGCGAGCTTTCCGGCACGAGTTCCAGCGCTGCCGCCGCCGCTGACATAGAGACTGGCGGCGAAGCCGGCGGCTGCGCCGGTCCAGTAGAAGGCGTCTTGCTGGATGGTGCATGGTGCTCGGCGCGTCGCTCGCGATATCAGGTTGTCGGCGGTAGCGCACAGCGTCATCCTGATAGCCGGGGGTGGTTGTCATGGCCGGCTGGCGGCGAACGTTGGCTATCGGGCTGCTGGCCGTGGTGGCGGCGTGCGGCAGTGGTGGGTCGGACGGCGGCGCCGAGGACAGCTCGACTACCACAACGACGACGAGCTCGGACGAGCCGACGACCGAGCCCACGCTCGAACCGACCGACCCGGAGACCACACAGTCGTCCCGGGAGAAGCCGTCCGTCAAGATCGCCAACGCACCGATCGGCGGCAACTCGCCCAGCGGGGGCACGCAGCAGTGCGCGGACGTCAACTGGCTGGGCAAGAAGCCGATCCCGGACGGCACCATGATCAAGCTCGGCTCGATCCATCTGGAGCCGAACGACATCTTCGAGCTGGACCAGGGCAGCTGTCCCGGGGACGCCCGTTCGTGTACCGACCTGGAGTGGCAGGGCAGCGAGACGCAGGCATGCTTCGTCGGCGCCAAGCAGGTGGCGCCCGCTGACCCGGGGCGGTCGGTGCTGGTGATCCTGGCCGTCACGGTGACGTGTGAGCGTCAGGCCGACTGCGACAGCGTGAAGTCCAACACCGATGGCAGCTCGGTCGGCTTCCAGCCGGACCCCGATTTCGGCACCCCGTCCGAGTCGCCGTCCGAGTCGCCCTCCGAAACACCCTCGGATGGCTGAACAGCGGTCCCAGGCCGAGCGCTGGGTGAGCTTCGCGGCCGGCATCGTGACGCCGGTGACGCTGATCAGCGCGCTGCTGTTCTACTTCGGTTACGTCTCCGCGCGCTCCCAGTACGAGTACTTCGGGATCGACGTCGACACGATCGGTCTAAGTACGCAGGATTACGTGATGCGGAGCCCGCAACCCCTTCTGGTTCCGTTGCTGGTGCTGACGTTGTTCGCCGTCGCCGGAGTCCTGCTGCACAATGCGATCCGCGCCCGCGCCGGGCTGGTCGCGGTCCGGCGGGCACGGCTGGCGGCGATCCTCGTCCTCGCGGTCGGCGTACTGGGGTTGCTCCTGTACCCCGTCCTCGGCGAGCTCGCGTACTACGCGCTCGTCGTACCCCTGGTGATCGGCCTGGCGGCGGCCGCGCTGGCGTACATCTCCTACCTGACCACCACGCGGCAAGACGTCCGACCGCAGGTGGTGCTGATCGTCCTGCTGGCGGTCGTCACCACCACCTGCGCGTTCTGGGCCACCGCCACCACCGCGCAGTACTCGGGACGCGGGCTGGCGAAGTCCGACGCGGAGGACCTGGACCAGTTTCCGGTGGTCATCCTCGACACGAAGGAGAAGCTCCAGCTGCGGTCTCCCGGCCTGGAGGAGACCGCGCTCCGGCCGGGGGCGGGTCAAACCTTCAACTACCGCTACCGGGGCCTCCGCCTTCTCGTGGTCGGCCAGAACCGCCTCTTCCTGGTCCCGCAGAAGTGGAACGCGTCGAACACCACCGTGGTCGTGCCCTTGGACAGCTCGATCCGCGTCCAGTTCCAATTCCGGAACGACCCGCCGTGACCCTGGATCGGACTCCTAGGCTGGGCGGCATGGGCGTGGTACCGGGGTTGAGCATCGGGCAGGTGGCGGAGCGGACGGGGCTGAGCGTGCACACGCTGCGGTTCTACGAGCGCGAGGGTCTGCTGGCGATGCCGGTACGGCGTGCCGCCGGGCGGCGGGTCTACTCCGAGGACGACGTCGAGTGGCTGGACATCTGCACCAAGCTGCGGTCGTCGGGGATGCCGCCGGCGGAGATCCGCCGGTACGCCGAGCTGGTCCGCGAGGGCCTCGGCAACGTGAAGGTGTATCAGGAGCACGTCGCCGACGGCACCGCCGGCACGCTGTGGACCGGTCAGCGCGCGTAGCGCAGCAGCAGCATCCCGTCGGCCTCGATCACGTGCCGCAACTCGCCCTGCCACGGCATGTCGAGCGGCGGTCCGCTGGCGATCCGGAGCCCGTGCCCCGAGACCAGTAGCGGTGCCAGCGTCAGGCACAACTCGTCCAGCCGGCCGGCCGCGGTGACCTGCGACAGCACGCTCGGCCCGCCCTCGCACGACACCCGGCTGAAACCCTTGCCGTGCAGGTCGTCCAGCACCGCGTCGACCGGGAGATCGGTGTAGACCAGCGTCGGCGCCTCGCCACCCGCCCGGAGCTCGTCGTCGATCACCCCGGACGAGGTGAGTACGGCGATCGCGGGCGCGGCGGACAACCCGAGCTCGGCGCGCAGCTCGCGCTGCCACGGCTCCGGTACGACGGGCTTGTACCCCTCCGCGCGGGTGGTCTGGGCGCCGACCAGGATCACGTCCGCGAGGGCGCGCAGCACGGCGAACGTCAGCCGGTCGGCCGGGCCGTTGATGCTGCCGGAGCGGCCGTCGCCGCCCTGCGCGGACCCGTCGAGGGTGCAGACGAAGTTCGCCCGCACCCACGGCCGGTCCGGGTACGCGTAGAGCCGGGCGAGTTCGTCGATCCCGAGCCCGTCCGGCTCGGCGGCGGCAGCCGCGTCGTACACGAGTCTCATGCCGACGATCCTGTCACCGCCCGCGCGAGTCGGCTTCGTAGGCTGTGCGGCATGCCGATCCGCCTCACCGAACGCCGCCCGGAGGTCAGCCCCGCGCGGCTGCTCGCCGAGTGCGTGCCGCCGCCCCGGTTCGCGCCGGTGCGGTTCGCCACGTACCGGCCTGACCCGGACGAGCCGAGCCAGGCCGAGGCGCTCGGCCTCCTGGAGATGCGCGCGGCCGAGCTGGCCGGGCCGCGGCGGAAGAAGGCGTGGTGGCGGCGGGAAGGGCCGGCCGGGCCGGCGGGGATCTACCTGGACGGCGGGTTCGGGGTCGGCAAGACGCACCTGCTGGCGTCGCTGTGGCACGAGTCGTCCGGGCCGAAGATGTACTGCACCTTCGTGGAGCTGACCAACCTCGTCGGAGCGCTGGGGATGCGCCGCGCGGTGGAGGAGCTGTCGTCGTACCGGTTGATCTGTGTCGACGAGTTCGAGCTGGACGACCCGGGGGACACGGTGCTGGTGTCGCGGCTGCTCGGGCAGCTCGTCGCGGCCGGGGTGCGACTCGCGGCGACGTCGAACACGCTGCCCGACAAGCTCGGTGAGGGGCGGTTCCAGGCGAGCGACTTCCTGCGCGAGATCCAGGGGCTCGCGGCGCACTTCGAGGTACGGCGGATCGACGGGCAGGACTACCGGCACCGCGGGCTGCCCGTGGCGCCGGAGCCGCTCACCGACGCCGAGGTCGAGCGTCGTACGACGGCCGGCGGCGCCAGCTGCGACCACTTCGTCGACCTGCACCGGCACCTGGCCGAGCTGCACCCGAGCCGGTACGGCGCACTGCTGGACGGGGTCCGGACGGTCGGCATCGTCGACGTGCGTGAGCTGACCGACGAGAACGTGGCGCTGCGGATGGTGGTGCTCGCGGACCGGATGTACGACCGGGACATCCCGCTAGTGGCCAGCGGGGTGCCGCTGGACCGGATGTTCGGGGCCGCGATGCTCAAGGGCGGCTACCGCAAGAAGTATCTCCGCGCGTTGTCGAGGCTCATCGCGCTGGCAAACGCCGGGTTACGGCAAGATGGCCACCATGGCAACGAAGAAGAGCGGGAAGAAGGCGGCCAAGCAGGGAAACAGGGGGCGAAACCTATATAAGATCCGCGATCGCGATGGCGGATCTCATATGGGTTTGGACCCCTCCTCCTCGCAGGTCCTTCGCAAGAAGCCGGCCGCGGCCAAGAAGCCGAAGGCGCCGAGCAAGGCCGCTGAGACCGTCGCCGAGGTACCCACCGGGACGCTGCTGGACACGCTCCGCGCACCGGCCGGGCCGATCGACCTCAGTGAGTACGACACCGGCGCCACACGCGGTTTCTCCGGCGGCAAGACCGAGGGTAAGGAGGCGCTCGACGCGCTCGGCGCCGAGGTCTCCGAGTGGCAGGAACGCCTGTACGCCGAAGGGCGCAAGGGTGGCGACCGGGCGATCCTGCTCGTGCTGCAGGGCATGGACACCTCCGGCAAGGGCGGTGTGATCCGGCACGGCGCCGGCCTGATGGACCCGCAGGGGCTCCGGCTCGCGTCGTTCAAGGCGCCGACGCCCGCGGAGAAGCGGCGCGGGTTCCTGTGGCGGATCCGGCAGGCGGTGCCGGATGCGGGACACATCGGCATCTTCGACCGGTCGCACTACGAGGACGTGCTGATCGCGCGGGTGCGGAACCTGGTCACAGAGACCGTGTGGAGCCGCCGCTACGCGCAGATCAACGAGTTCGAGGAGGAACTCGCGACGAATGGCGTGACGCTGGTCAAGTGCTTCCTGCACATCTCGGCCGACGAGCAGCGCGACCGACTGCTGGCCCGGCTCGACGACCCGACGAAGTTCTGGAAGTACAACCCGGGCGACGTCGACGAGCGGGCATTGTGGCCGGCGTACACGGAGGCCTACGAGGCCGCGATCGAGCGCTGCAACACCGGCGTCGCACCCTGGTACGTCATCCCCAGCGACCGCAAGTGGTACCGCAACTGGGCCGTCACCTCCCTCCTCCTCGAAACCCTGATGTCCCTCGACCCCCAATGGCCCGAGCCCGACTTCGACGTGGAAACCGAAAAGAAACGCGTCGCCGAGTCCTGACCGGTACACCTCGCCCAGCCCGCCCAGGCAGGGGCGGATCCAGCCGCACCTTTAGGCGTTCATCGGTCGCTTTTTCCGCGACCTGTGGACAACCCAAGGCTGCCTGCCACCTGACCGCCGGCGTGCAGGGGTTGTCCACAGGTCGCGGAAAAAGCGACCGATGAACGCCAACCAGGATTAGGCCGGCTGGACCGGATCAGGCCAACCAGGATTAGGCCGGCTGGACCGGATCAGGCCAACCAGGATTAGGCCGGCTGGACCGGATCAGGCCAACTCACGTCTAGGCCGATTGGGCCAGTTGTGGGCGGGCAGGCGCTGCGTCCGTGAAGGCGAGGAGGTCTAGGCCGGCGACGCTGTAGCGGAGGAGGACCAGGCGGGCGATCTCGGCGGAGACGCCCAACGGGCGGGAGACCGCGACGGCGCCGGCGCGGCGGGAGGTTTGCTCGGCCTGGTCGGCCAGGAGGCCGGGGGCGAGGAAGAACGACCCGACGGCGACGTGGCGGCGACCTTCGAGGCGCCAGTGGAGGACGGCTTCGGCCGGTGATGGGGAGGCTGCCGCGGTGAAGGCGGCCGTCACCGGGAGCTTGTGCCGCTGGCCCCAGACGCGCGCGAGTCGGGCCACTGCCGCGTTCGCGTGGCTGTCGCTGGAGCCCGCGACCGCGAGGACCAGCGCGTCCAGCTCGCGGACCCGGCTGCCGGACAGGGCTTCGCGCATCCGGCGGTCGAGGACGTCCAGCAGCGACTCGTCGTACCCGAGGACGTCGGCGGCGAGCACCCGCAGCGACGGGTACCGGGACTGTGCCTCGTCCAGCACCGCCGGTACGTCGACCTTCGCGTGGAAGGCGGCGGACAGCAGCAGCGGGACCACGACGACCTCCTCGACGCCGTCGGCGACGAGCTTGTCGAGCACCTGGTACGGCGTCGGCGGGCAGTGGTCGAGGAACGCCGTCTCGATCCGCAGGTCCTCGCGCACCTCGCGCAGGCAGGTGGCCAGCGCGTGGATGGAGGCGGCCGACCGCGGGTCGCGGCTGCCGTGGGCGAGGATGACGAGGGCTGGAGCGGTCACAGCGGTTCCCCTTCTTCGTCGTCGATCATTCCGGCCGCCAGCGTCCACCCGTCGTGGGCGTCGATCAGCAGGAACGATCCGGTGATGGTGTTGCGGGAGTACGGGTCGGCGGCCAGCGGTGCGGCTACCTTCAGCTGCACCCGGCCGATGTCGTTGAGCTCGAGCTCGGCGGCCTCGGTGACCGCGAGCGTGTCGAGGTCGAGGGCGCCGCTGATCTTGGTGACGATCGCCTGCGCCGTGGTGGTGGTGTGCTTGATCAGCAGGCGCGCGCCGACCGTCAGCGGCCGGTCGCCCAGCCAGCAGACGGTGGCGCACAGCTCGCGCCGGGTGCCGGGGGAGGCGTCCGCAGCGACGATCACCGAGCCGCGCGCCACGTCGATGTCGTCGGCGAGCCGGATCGTCACCGCCTGCCCGGCGGTCGCGTTGTGCTGCTCGACCGTGGCCGCCGCGGCCGGGGTGACCGCCGCGCGGTCGATGCCCGCGATCTCGGTACGGCGTCCCGCCGGCAGCACGATCACCCTGTCGCCGACCGAGACGTTGCCCGAGGCAACCGTGCCGGCATAGCCACGGTAGTCGCGGTACTCGTCGTCCGTCTGAGGCCGGATCACGTACTGCACCGGGAACCGGAACGGCTCGTTGGAGATGTCCTCGCGGCCGGAGGCGTTCTCGAGGAACTCCAGCAGCGTCGGCCCGTCGTACCAGTCCGTGCGCTCGGAGCGGTCGACCACGTTGTCGCCGACCAGCGCCGACACCGGGATCGCCTGCACGTCGGCGATGCCGAGCTGCTCGGCGAGCTCGGAGACGTCCTTGACGATGCTCTTGAAGACGACCTCGTCGTAGTTGACCAGGTCGATCTTGTTCACCGTCAGCAGCACGTGCGGCACTCGCAGCAGGGCCGCCACCGCGAGGTGCCGGCGGGTCTGCTCGAGCACACCGTTGCGCGCGTCGACCAGGATGATCACCACGTCCGCGGTGGACGCGCCGGTCACGGTGTTGCGGGTGTACTGCACGTGGCCGGGGCAGTCCGCCAGCACGAAGGAGCGCCGGTCGGTGGCGAAGTAGCGGTACGCGACGTCGATCGTGATGCCCTGCTCGCGCTCGGCGCGCAGGCCGTCGGTGAGCAGCGCGAAGTCGAAGTCACCGGCGCCGCGTGTCGACGAGACGTGCGCGACGTGCGCGATCTGGTCGGCCAGGATCGCCTTGCAGTCGTGGAGAAGCCGGCCCACCAGGGTCGACTTGCCGTCGTCGACCGAGCCGGCGGTGGCCAGTCTGAGCAACGTGGTCATCAGAAGTAGCCCTCCCGCTTGCGGTCTTCCATCGCGGCCTCGCTGGCCCGGTCGTCGGCGCGCGTGGCGCCGCGCTCGGTCAGCTCGCTCGCGGCCAGCTCGACGATCACGTCCGCCGGGGTGGTCGCCGTACTGCGGACCGCGCCGGTGCAGGACATGTCGCCGACGGTCCGGTAGCGGACCCGCTCGCTGAACACCGGCTCGCCGTCACGCGGCAACGAGTAGGGGCCGACGGCAAGGATCATGCCGTCGCGCTCGAACACGTCACGGTCGTGCGCGTAGTAGATGCTCGGCAGATCGATGCCCTCGCGCTCGATGTAGTGCCACACGTCCAGCTCGGTCCAGTTGGACAGCGGGAACACCCGGACGTGCTCGCCGGGGCGGTGCCGGCCGTTGTACAGCGACCACAGCTCGGGGCGCTGGTTGCGCGGGTCCCACTGGCCGAACTCGTCGCGCAGGCTGAAGATCCGCTCCTTCGCCCTGGCCCGCTCCTCGTCGCGCCGGCCGCCGCCGAACACCGCGTCGAACCGGTTGTCGTTGATCGCGTCGAGCAGCGGCACCGTCTGCAGCTGGTTGCGGGTGCCGTCGGTGCGTTCCCGCAGCCGGCCGTCGGCGATGTACTCCTCGACATCGGCGACGACCAGCTTCAGGCCGAGGCCGGCCACCACCTTGTCGCGGTAGGCCAGCACCTCGCCGAAGTTGTGCCCGGTGTCGACATGCAGCAGCGTGAACGGCGGCTTGCCCGGCGCGAACGCCTTCCGGGCCAGGTGCAGCATCACGATCGAGTCCTTGCCGCCGGAGAACAGCAGCACCGGCCGCTCGAACTCCGCCGCGACCTCGCGGAACACGAACAGCGACTCGCTCTCGAGCGCGTCCAGCTCACTTACTCGTGTGGTCGTCATACGTGCAACCCGCACTCGGTCTTGGCCTGGCCCGCCCAGCGGCCGCTGCGCGGGTCCTCGCCCGGCGCCACCCGGCGGGTGCACGGCGCGCAGCCGATCGACGGGTAGCCGTCGTACACCAGCGGGTTCACCAGCACGCCGTTCTCGGCGATGTAGGTGTCCAGGTCGTCCTGGGTCCACGGCGCGATCGGGTTCAGCTTCACCATGTTGCGCTTGGCGTCGTACTCGACGACCGGGGTGTTGGCGCGGCTCGGCGCGTCCTCACGCCGTACCCCGGTGACCCAGGCGTCGTAGCCGGACAGCGCCCGGTTCAGCGGCTCCACCTTGCGCAGCGCGCAGCACTTGTCCGGGTCGCGGGCGAACAGATCCTTGCCGTACGTCGCGTCCTGCTCGGCCACGGTCTGCTTCGGGGTGACGTCGATCAGGTTGATCTTCAGCGTCGCCTCGACCGCGTCCCGGGTGCCGATCGTCTCCACGAAGTGGTAGCCGGTGTCCAGGAACACCACGTCCACACCCGGCGCCGCCTCGGCGGCCAACTGGGGGAGCACGCCGTCGGCCATCGACGCGGTCACCACCAGCTTGTCGCCGAACGTGTCCCGCGCCCAGCGCAAGATCTCCACGGCGGACGCGTCTGCCAGTTGTTCGTTGGCCTTCTCTGCAACGCTTTTGAGGTCGGTCATATCTTTACCCGCAGTCCGACGAAGCTGATCTTGAACACCCGGGTGCACGCCCGGCACTCCCAGACACCGTGACCGTCCTCGGACGGCCGCAGGTCCTCGTCTCCGCAGTAGGGGCAGTAGTTCGGCGCCGCACGCTCGCTCACTTCAGTGCCTCCTGTCACCCGCTCGACGTAGTCCGCCAGTCCGCCCGCGGTCACCTTGTGGCCGCGCAGCTTGCGGCCGAACCCGGCGTCCAGCCCGAGGCCGCCGCCCAGGTGCACCTGGAAGCCCTCGACCTGGTTGCCGTCGGCATCGAGTACCAGCTGGCCCTTGAGGCCGATGTCGGCGATCTGGATCCGGGCGCACGAGTTCGGGCAGCCGTTCACGTTCACCGTGATCGGCACGTCCAGCTCCGGGATCCGGCGCTCCAGCTCCGCGATCAGGTCGGAGGCGCGGGCCTTGGTCTCGACGATCGCCAGCTTGCAGAACTCGATCCCGGTGCAGGCCATCACGTTGCGCCGCCACGGCGACGGCTCGGCCTTGAACCCCAGCTCGGACAGCCCCGTGACCAGCGAGTCGACGCGCTTCTCCTCGACGTCCAGCACCAGCAGCTTCTGCTGCGCGGTGGTGCGGATCCGGTCCGACCCGTGCTCGGCGACCACGTCCGCCACCTTGGCCAGCGCCGTACCCGACACCCGGCCGACCACCGGGGCGACGCCGACGTAGAACCTGCCGTCATGCTGCCGGTGCACGCCGACGTGGTCACCCTGTACGGCGGGAGTCTCCGGCGCGGGACCGTCGATCAGCTTGCGCTTGAGGTACTTCGTCTCCAGCACCTCGCGGAACTTCTCGGTGCCCCAGTCCGCTACCAGGAACTTCAGCCGCGCCCGGGTCCGCAGCCGCCGGTACCCGTAGTCGCGGAAGATGCTGGTCACGCCCCACCACGCCTCGTGCACCTCCTCGAGCGGGATCCAGGCGCCGAGCCGCTGCGCCAGCATCGGGTTCGTCGACAGCCCGCCGCCGACCCACAGGTCGAAACCCGGCCCGTGCTCGGGGTGCACGACCCCGACGAAGGCGATGTCGTTGACCTCGGGTACGACGTCGTGCGACGGGTGACCCGTGATGGCGGTCTTGAACTTGCGCGGTAGGTTCGAGAACTCCTTCGTCCCGATGTACCGGTCGACGATGTCGCGGATCGCCGGCGTCGGGTCGATGATCTCGTCCGCCGCGATCCCGGCGACCGGGCTCGAGATGATCACCCGCGGCACGTCGCCGCAGGCCTCGGTGGTGTAGAGCCCGACCGACTCGAGCCGCTCCCAGATCGCCGGCACGTCCTCGATCCGGATCCAGTGCAGCTGGATGTTCTGCCGGTCGGTGATGTCCGCGGTGTCGCGCGCGTAGGTGGTGGAGACGTCCGCGATAGTGCGGAGCTGCTCGGTGCTGAGCTGGCCGCCCTCGATCCGGACCCGCAGCATGAAGTAGCGGTCGTCCAGCTCCTCCGGCTCCAGCGTCGCCGTCTTGCCGCCGTCGATTCCGGGCTTGCGCTGGGTGTACAGACCCCACCAGCGGAACCGCCCGCGCAGGTCGGCGGGGTCGATCGAGTCGAAGCCGCGGTGCGCGTAGACGTTCTCGATCCGGGCCCGGACGTTCAGGCCGTCGTCGTTCTTCTTGTTCTCCTCGTTCTTGTTGAGCGGCTCGCGGTAGCCGAGCGCCCATTGCCCCTCACCCTTTTTGGGGCGTGTGGAGGCCTTGCGGGCAGGAGTGGCGACGCCAGTCATCCGGGACTGTCCTTGTCTGGTGTGACTGGTACGGCTGCGCAGAAATCCGGAACGTCATCGGCCCGGGCCGTCGGCGCGCGCCGTACCCAGCGATGATCGGGGAGATCGGG
>WNFV01002634.1_pt1 | contig 34900 bp, 34 predicted proteins | sample 5400101 | NCBI WGS metagenome assembly WNFV01 (sample SAMN13153361, study PRJNA577476) | soil metagenome | isolation source: 115 cm soil or saprolite under grassland replicate 1 | place: USA:California | collected 2016-06-15 | reverse complement strand
TGCGCCACAGCAGCAAGCCGATCGCGAATACCCAGATGACGAACAGGCTCGCCACCACCGTCCAGACGTAGGCGTCCAAGAACTCTGTGGCGACACCGAACATGGCCAGCAGCGCGTTGAGGACCACGCTCGACCCGATCAGGATTCCCGCCCAGCCCAGCCAGGCGGCGTAGGTCTTGCCGAGCAGGATGGCCACACCGAAGAAGATCGGCGCCAGCCCGAAGAGGGTGAGCTCGAACGCGTACAGCAGGCTGAAGATCGTGTGGTACAGGATGCTGCCAGCCAGAAGGGCGTCCGGGGACGGGGGCGAACCGGCGTTCCAGACCTCGTCCAACTTGGCCACGGCCAGCCCGTCGATCGCCGCCGTCACTATGATCAGCGTCAGGCCGACCAGCGCGTTCGCCAAGCCCAGTTGGCCCACCCCATGCCCAGGACGGCCGACCAACGACCTGGACAGGCCGACGAAGCCGCCGATGAGCAGGATCGCGCCCAGGAGGATGAGGGCGTGTGAGGGAAACCACACAGCGCTCTGTGTGGCGTTGTCGAGCCAGGCGGCCGGGTTGCCGTAGTAGTCGGTCGATCGCGGGTGCAGCGCATTGCCCACGAACTCCATCAGCGCTCCGCCGATCGCCATGGCCCCGCCCAGCGTGGAGAGAAGCCGATCGTCGGTTCCCGTGCTGTCCATGCCGCTCCTCCTTGGCCCGATCACGCCCCGCCGGCGACGGTCGTGCGCCCATGGAGCACCAGGGCCCAGGTGAGGCAGGCGAACGCGGCTGTTGACGTCAGCGCGCGGACGATGTTCCAGCGGACCCAGCTCGCCTCGAAGGTTGCGCGCACCGCCGCGAGGTCGGCGATGCGGTCGGGTGTTCCGGCCGCCTGGATCTGGTTGTTGAGCGGGATGTTGACGGCGAACGTGATCGCCAGCGCCACCCCGTACGGGCAGGACCGGTCGCCCGTCGCCACCGACGTGGAGCACCGCCGCCAGGGCGGTGAACACCAACGCGCCGAGGAAGCCGAGGAGGAACCAGGGGTTGACGATCGCCTTGTCAATCGCCTGGAAGCCGCCGACGAAGGTCTGGTCGTCGCTGCGGCCGAGACCAGGCATGATGGCGTGGCTGAAGACGTAGAAGAGGCCCGCCATGAGCCCCATCGTGATCGTGGCCGCGACCAGCGCGGCACCTCGAAAGTCCGACATCGCATCCTCCTGTGAGGAGCCGAAGCTACCCACGGTCCGCGAGCCGTATGATCGGGAGCCTTACCCAATCCTGCTCGTGGGGATACACCGACTCGTGGGTCGCGAGGCCGAGCTCGGCGTTGTCGAGGGTCTGGTCCGTGCGCTGCGAAATGGTCAGGGCGGGGCGCTCTACCTCGCCGGTGAGCCGGGCATCGGGAAGACGGCGCTGATCGGCGAGGGTCTGGAGCGCGGCCGTCAGCACGGCTGTCTGACGTTGTCCGGCCGAGCCGCCGAGTTCGAGCTCGAGCTGCCGTTCGCGGTGTTCACGGACGCGCTGGAGCATCACCTGCGCTCGTCACGATGGGCCGACGTGGAGTCGCCCAAGGACGAAGAGCGGGCGCTGCTGGCCATCGTCTTCCCTTGGCTGGCCTCGCGCACGGTCGGGGGGGATGCGGCGGCCCAGCCGGACGAGCGCCACCGCCTGCTCCGTGCGATGCGAGCGATGCTCGAGTCGCTTGCGAGCAGGCAGCCGCTGGTCCTGGGCCTGGACGACCTCCATTGGGCCGATGCGGCCTCCGTGGACCTGCTCTGCCACCTCCTGCACGCCGGTTTCGAGAAGCCGGTGCTCCTGCTCCTGGCCTCGCGGCCGGCTCAGAGCCAGTCGCGACTGCTGACCGCCCTCGAAGGGGCTGAACGACACGGGACCGGCCGACGCATCGAGCTCGCTCCGCTCTCCGCTGCCGAGGCGGAGGAGTTCATCGGTGCCGACACGGACGCGGGCCTGCGCCGGGCGCTGTACCGGGAGAGCGGGGGCAATCCGTTCTACCTCGAGCAGCTTGCCGCCGCGGCTCGGCACGGCGCCCCCCTCGAGCGGTGGGAGGGAGCGAAGGCCGAGGTGGGGGTACCGGCGACCGTCCGCGCCGCGATCCACGACGAGTTCCGGGCGCTCTCCGCGCCGGCAAGGACGCTGTTGCAGGGCGCTGCGGTGCTGGGCGAGCCGTTCGAACCCGAGCTCGCGGCGGATACCGCCGGGATCGAGGCAGGTGAAGCGCTCGAGGCGCTGGATTCACTGCTCGACAGCGATCTGATCCGCGCGGCCGACGTTCCGCGGCGCTTCCGATTCCGCCACCCGATAGTGCGGGGCGCGGTCTACGAAGCGGCGGGGGGAGGCTGGAGGCTCGCCGCGCACGGCCGGGCGGCCGCCGCGCTGGCGGCACGCGGAGCTCCGGCGCCGGCCCGTGCGCATCACGTCGAGCGGTCGGCGCGCATCGGCGACGAGGAGGCCATCGGCGTGCTGGTCCAGGCGGGCCAGGAAGCTGCCTCGCACGCACCCGCGAGCGCTGCCCGCTGGCTGGATGCGGCGCTGCGGTTGCTTCCCGAACGCAGCGACACCCTCGAGCGGCGGGCGGAGCTTCTGGGCCAGCGCGCCGCCGCGCTCGGGATGGCGGGCCATCTCGAGGAGAGCAGGGAGGCGCTGCGGGAGTTCCTGCTCCTTGAGCCGCAGCGTCCGAACCCGCTGCGGCTCAAGACGACGGTGCTGGCCGCGATCCTGGACGAGGTCCTCGGCCGCCGCGAATCGGCGCGAAGGCTGCTGGTGGACGAGCTGGCGACGCTACCGGACCAGGATTCGGCCGAGGCGGCCGAGCTGCAACGCGAGATTGCGTTCACCTGCTTCCTGGATGCGGACTGGCGGGCGACGGATGCGTGGGCACGGCGATCGCTTGCGGCGGAGTGCCATGGCATGGTCCGGGTCGGATCCCTCAGCGCACTGGCGCTGGCCGCATGCGGCCTCGGTGACACCGAGCAGGCGAGGCGAACGGTCTCCGAGGCGGCGGCCCTGTTCGACGCCATCACCGATGAGGCCGTGGCTGCTCACCACCCCGGCGTCACGACGTGGCTCGGCCGCGCAGAGGTATGCACGGAGCAATTCGGCAACGCCGTTCGCCACCAGGCGCGGGCCCTGGCCATCTCGCGCTCCCGCGGGCAGCGGCACCTGACCGTCGCGATGCTGGCCACCCAGGGCCAGGCGCTGGCGCTGAGCGGGCGGGTCAGCGAGCTTGTCGAGGCCGCCGAGGCGGCTGTCGAAGCCGCGCTGCTGTCCGCCAGCGACACGTTGCTCGGCTGGGCCATGGCGCTGCGTTGCCAGGCCAACATCGAGACGGGCGACCTTCACGCCGCGGTGCGCTACGGCGAGCGTGGGGCGCGGGCTGGTTCCCGCAGAGCCAGCCCGCTTGCTGGAACCGCGCCCTTGCAGCTCGCGTCCGCGCTACTGGAGATCGGGGAGCCCGGGCGTTGCCGCGACCTGCTGGTAGCTCCGGACGGCCAACCAGACCTCCCACCGTTTCCCCTCTATGAGGGGCTCTGCAATGAGCTCCTCGTGCGCGCCGAGCTGATGCTGGGGCATCCGGATCGGGCGGACGAGCTGGCGTGCCGCGCGGAGGAATCGGCCCGCAGGCTCCGGCTGCAGATCCCGCTCACCCATGCTCACCGAGCCCGTGCCATGGTGCTCTTGGAACGAGGCAAGCCGCGAGAAGCGGCAGCCCAAGCGCTTGCGTCCTCCGAGGCCGCCGACCAGGTGGGCGCGCCGATCGAGGCAGGGCGGAGCCGGACGCTCGCAGGGAAAGCCCTCGCCGCAGCCGGCGAGCGGAACGCCGCCACCGCTGCACTCGAGCGCGCCTACGAGCAGCTTTCGGGCTGCGGGGCGGTGCGCCGTCTCGACGAGGCGGCCCGTGAACTGCGCAAGCTCGGTCGCGCCGTGCCCCGCGCAGGCCGCGGGCGGCTGACCGACTCGACTGGCCTGGGGTTGACCGCGCGCGAGCGCGAGGTGCTGGAACACGTCGCCGCAGGGAAGACGAACCGTGAGGTCGCCGACGAACTCTTCCTGAGCGTGCGAACAGTGGACAGGCACTTGTCCCGGATCTTCGACAAGCTCAAGGTGAGCTCACGCGCCGCCGCCGCAAGCCAGTACGAGCGCAGCCGCGCGGATGGAGCAGCGCAGCGGGGTCTCAGGCAACCCTGACCGCCGTAGGGCATCCACGCGGCCCGGCGGCCCCTGAGCTGGTCCTATGGCTCCCGAGCAGGAACCGGGCGTCCGCCGAATGCCGCCCGGTGAACCGCCTGACCAGGGCCGACTTGCCGATGCCGGCCTTGCCCGCCACCAAGACGACGCGGCCCCCCGCCGCCGTGGCGGCCAGTGCACCGCCCAGCTCGTCCAGCAGCGAAGCGCGCTCCAGCAGGTCCATCGCGACGCGACGTTATCCCGAGCGGCCTCCACCAAGGGAGAGCGCGATGTCCCTGCTGAGAAGACGGTCCCTATTGAGGGTGTCCGTGAAGTTCGGTGTGCCCGGACGTTGACGAGGACCAGACCATAGGCGGGTTCTCGAAGCCTGCCCGGAGGTCTGGTCCCCGTGTCGTCATACTGCCCACGCTCGTCGCTGCCCGCCACCGTGCTGGCCTGGCTGGCCGCCCGCCTGACCCACCTCCTCCCGCCCCGCCCCGCCGGCACCGGTGGCACCCCGCCGCTGCCGTTGGAGGCCCGCCTGGACGCCGTCGCCGCGGTGCTGCTGGACGGGCTGTCGTACCGGCGTGCCGGCCGCGCGGTCGGCATTCCAAGACCGAGGTCGGCGACAGCCTCGACCTGCTGCTGGGCCCCCTGGCCGCGCTGGGCTACTGCCAGCCCGATGGCAGCTTCATCACCACCCTGGCCGACTTGCGCTGCTGGCTTGCGGAGATGGCCGCCAGCGGCGAGACGGTGCTGGTGGACGGGCTGGCCACCCGGGTGCAGCGTCCTTGCGGCCGGGGCAACCAGAAGGTGCTCTACGACGCCAAGCGGCACACCCACACCGCCCAGGGCGTGGCCGTGGCGACCGTCCACGGCGACCTGTTGTGGCTGGATGGGGGCTGGCCGGGCAGCTGCCACGAGCAGGAGCTCATCACGTTGGCGGGGCTGGACGGCGCGCTGGACCAGGTCGCGGTCGCAAGCGTGGTGGACCGCGGCTTCCGCGGCATGGCCAAGCCACGCCAGCACTGGCACGCGCCGGTCGGGGATCGGCGCACCAAAGACCGGCTCACCGACCAGCAGCGGGCCTACAACCGGCTCCAGGCCGGGCTGCGGGCGCTGGTGGAGCAGGCGATCGGGCATCTGGGCAACGCCTGGGCGCTGCGTCGCTGGCGCGGGCTTTTGTACCGGACCCGGGACGTCTTCCGCGCCGCCGGCGCGCTGGTGTGCCTTGGCCGCTGGCTCCACCGAGTCCCCACATGACACCAGCATCACGGACACCCTCATCGAGGCCGAGAGTGTCGTCGAACCTCAGCGGAGTGGAGGTCCTTCCCTGTATCGAGTCGCTGAGAACGGCTTGACGAGACGAACAGGAGCACGATCGCGGCCATTTGAGTGCGCAAGTGGAGGGCATCAGGTCGGTTGATAGCTCAATGCAACGGTGCCGGATTCAGCCGTCGTTGACAGGTGGACTGATCCATGAAGACGAGTGGCGGCACGACGAGCTGACTTCTGGTACCCCACGGGGATCCAGTCGCACGGGATCGTCGGCGGTTGACCGACATGGAAGCCTTGCGGTTGTGTAGCCATCTGAAATGCAACCCAGGAGCGCCGCCGTGACCGACAGCTCGTCCACATCCAGCCAGGTACCGCCCGAGCTCGAAACCAATCTGCCGCAGTCGGCCCGAGTCTGGAACTACTGGCTGGGCGGCAAGGACAACTTCCCCGCTGACCGCGCGGCCGGTGACCAGTTTCGTGAGATCTTCCCCGAGATCGTCGACGCCGCCCGCGCCGCCCGGGGATTTCTCGCCCGTGCCGTCCGCTACCTGGCCGGTGAGGCGGGCATCCGCCAGTTCCTGGACGTCGGCACCGGCATCCCGACCGCCGACAACACCCATGAGGTCGCCCAGCGGGTGGCGCCGGAGAGCCGCATCGTCTACGTCGACAACGACTCCATCGTGCTGGCGCACGCCCGCGCGCTGCTGACCAGCACCCCACAAGGCGCCACCGCCTATCTCGACGCCGACCTGCACGAACCCGACAAGATCTTGCAGGCTGCGGGGCAGACCTTGGACTTCAACAAGCCGGCCGCGCTGATGCTGCTGGGGATCCTGGGGCACGTCGGTGACTACGACGAGGCGCGGTCGATCGTGAAGCAGCTGCTTGACGCCCTGCCGTCGGGCAGCTACCTGGCGCTCAACGACGGCACCGCCATCGTCAACAAGGAGCGGGTGGAGGAGGCGCAGCGCCTCTACAACCAGAGCGGCGCGGTCCCGTACCATCCCCGCAGCCCCCAGCAGATCGCCGGCTTCTTCGAAGGGTTGGAGCTCCTTGAGCCCGGCGTGGTGTCGTGCTCACGGTGGCGGCCCGAGCCCGCCGGCCCCGATGGTGGCCTGCCCGCCGAGGTGGACATGTTCGGTGGCGTGGGGCGAAAGCCGTAGCTGACCAGCCACCAACCAGGCCAGTCCGCGTGCCAGGTGCACCAGGTCCGCCGCCAACAGCAGCCGTAGCGCCCGGCCTGGCGGCCAGCCGCGACCGCCGCGTATCCCGCGCGTGAGAGTTCGCTGAGAGTTAGTTCGGTGCCGGCTGTCTCACACGGTTCTCACCGCGGGTGGGCTTTTCTCGGCCTGTCAAGGCAGCGCCTCGACGCGCCACGCGCAGACGGGAAGGGCATCATGCGATGGCTTCGTGCAGGTCTGATCGTCGTCTTCGGCGTCGTCGCCCTGGCCGCATCCGCGATGCCGGCCGCGCTCCATGGACCACCAGCCCGCACCGCCGTGGCCGCTGGGGCGGCACCGCCGCGGGCCGCTGGCGCCACCCGGGTGGTGCTGGTCGTCGAGGAGAACCACGAGTTCGGCCAGGTCATCGGATCCCGTTCGGCGCCGTTCCTGAACCGGCTGGCCGCGCAGGGGACGCTGCTGACCCGCTACTACGCCACCACCCACCCGTCGCTGCCCAACTACGTCGCCCTGGTGGGCGGCGACACCCTCGGGATCCACCGAAACTGCCGCACCTGCCATGTGGGGGCGACCAACCTGGTCGACCAGCTCGAGGCCGCGCGCGGATGAGGAAGGCTCCCATGGAGCGACGCGGGTTCCTTGCCGGGGCGACGCTGAGCCTGGCGGCGGTGGCCCTGGGCGGTGCGTCGGTCCGGGTCGAGCGCGGCGGGCGGGTCGAGCGCGGCGGGCGGGTCGAGCGCGGCGGGCGGGCCGTGCGGGAGCGGACCGGCGCGGCGGTCGCCGACGGCCCGAGCGGCGCGCTTGGACGCCGGAGCTCGTCTGGTCGGTGCCGACCTCCGAGCCCATGGTGGCGCTGACGTTCGACGACGGGCCCGACCCGGAGCTCACGCCACGGATCCTCGCCATGCTCGACCGCTACGGCGTGCGGGCGACCTTCAACGTGATGGGCTACAACGCGATGCGGCACAGCGACCTGCTCCGGGCGGTCGTGGCTGGCGGCCACGAGCTCGGCAACCACACCTGGACCCACCAGGACCTGGCGTTCCAGTCGACCACCTCCATCCGGCGGCAGCTGGACTGCGGGCGGGCGGCGATCCAACGGGCGGCGGGCGTGCGACCGCGCTTCTTCCGGCCGCCCCGCGGCGAGCTCACCGGCGCGGCCATCCGGGCCGCCGCCGAGCTCGACCACGACATCCTGCTGTGGTCGGTGACGCGCGGCCCCGCCGGGGTGGGGACACCAAGGGCGGTCGCCGCCGGCGCTGTTGCATTCGCCGTGATCGGGTCCGAGCAGCGAGACTCCCCAGATGAGATCCCTCCCCTTGGCCCTGTTCCGGTCCCGCAGTCCGCCTTCGCCGGCTTTCGCTTCCCGCCCGCCGTCATCGTGGTCGCGGTCCGCTGGTACTTGCGCTTCGGCCTGTCCTATCGGGACGTCGAAGAGCTGCTGGCCGAGCGCGGCGTCGAGGTCGATCACGTCACCGTCTACCGCTGGGTGCAGCGATTCACGCCGCTGCTGGCCGACGCGACCCGCCCCTGCCGGCATGCTGTGGGAGATCGCTGGTGGGTTGACGAGACCTACGTGAAGGTTGCCGGACGCTGGCGCTATGTGTATCGGGCCATTGACCACGCCGGCCAGATCATCGACGTGTTCGTCTCTCCACGGCGGGACGCCAAGGCTGCTCACCGGTTCTTCGAGCGGGCGATCGGCGCGGCCAAGGTGGCGCCCGTGGAGGTCACCACCGACAAGGCGCCGGTGTATCCGGCCGTGCTGGAGGAGCTGCTGCCTGCGGCCTGGCACCGCACCGAGCAGTACGGCAACAACCGAGTGGAGTGCGACCACGGCAGGCTGAAAGCGCGGCTGCGGCCAACGCGCGGCCTCAAGCAGGACCGCAACGCCGCCGTGATGATTGCCGGACACGCCTTCGTTCAGAACGTTCGACGCGGCCATACGAACTGGCCGCTGAGGAATCGGCGACCCGGCGGCTGGCCATCGCGTTCGACGAGTTGTCCTTGGTCATCTGACGCAGCGCGGACCACGCAGGCCTCAGCCTGCGCCTGGGCCGGCGCAATGCGACAGCGCCCCTCGACATGACAACGCACTTCTAGGGTCCCCTCGCGGAAACATCGGATGCTGCCACCCCTCGGATCTAGGCGCATCGTCCGATGCCCAGGCCGCTCCGGGGCCGTAACGTGCCGGCGAACCCACCTCCCGAAGTGGGCAGCCAGCCAGGGCTAGCTCACACACCTACCGGAGGACACGACGACCATCGTGACCCAGACCCTGCCTCCCGAGGCGGCGCGTAAGGTCGACAGCTGGAACATCGACCCGGTCCACTCCGCTGTGCAGTTCGTCGTCCGGCACGCGTTCACAAGGCTGCGCGGGCGGTTCGGCGACGTCTGGGGCGTCCTGTCGATCGCCGATCCACCCGAGCGCTCAACCGGCCACGTCGAGATCGCAGCCGGCAGCATCGACACTGGCGAGGAGTTCCTGCAGGCCGAACGCTTCCCATCCCTGGTGTTCCGCTGCTCGGTCCGATCCGAGGCTGCACACCCGCCTCGATCACACCGCCGGGGTCGAGCTGGGCCGCGAGGTGCCCGCCACGTGCGCAGCAACGACCTCCAGGCTCGCTGACTACACGATCAGCGCCGCGCCACACCGCGACACGACGGCATGAGAGGAGCCCACATGACTGGCAGCAGGCGGCGGATGCTCATCGATCGGCGCCGCCGGCGGGCGGACGCGCCCCATTCGCAGGCAACTGGCCGCCCTCGACAGCGGCAAGGAGCTCGCCGAGGCAGTGTTCGGACCCCGAACGTTCCGTATCGCTGTCGGTGCCGCACGAGAGCGACCGGCGCTGCTCGACGAGACGGCGAGCTGAGATTCTCCGCCGTCCGGGTCGCCCGACCCGCAGGTGCGGGCTGAGACGTGGGAGGATCGATGAGCGAATCGCCGGCGCCGGGCTGGCCAGCCAGCCTGGAGGGGCTCTGGTCATGGCAGGCGCGTGGCGCCTGCCGCGCCACGGGGGTCGGGTTGTTCTTCTCGCCCGACGGCGAGCGCGAGCCAGCCAGGCAGGCGGGCGAGCAGGTGGCCAAAGCGATCTGTGCCCGCTGCCCCGTCGTCGACGTCTGCGCGGCGTACGCGGTGGCGGCACGGGAGCGCTACGGCGTGTGGGGTGGCCTATCCGAGGCGGACCGGCGGAGGATCTGGCAGCACAGCGACCAGGCCGACCGGCAGCCGCGGCACTGGCGTGCGCTCGCCGCCCGGGTCACGACCAACGCCTCCGAGCTGGCAGGTGGATCCGCTGCCGGGTGAGCCTGCTCCCCGCCCGCCGACCGGCTCGGGGAAGGACGGCCAGACGGCCGCCGATCGGTTCCAGTCCAAGCAGGCGAAGCGCATACTTTTCGCCATGGCCGGAACCGTCGCGACCTCGCGTTTCGTCGGCCGCGTAGCTGAGCTGGGCCGTCTGGAGGCGGCGTTCGCGCACGCCGGCGGCGGCGAGCCGCTGACCATGTGCGTCGGCGGTGAGGCCGGCGTCGGCAAGACCCGCCTGGTCACCCGGTTCGCCGGTCAGGTCCGCGCCGCCGGCGGGCAGGTGCTGCTCGGCGGCTGCATCGAGCTAGGCGAGACGGCGCTGCCGTATGCACCCGTGGCCCAGGCGCTTCGCGGTCTGGGTCGGGGGCCGGAGCCGGCGGCGCTGGAGAAGCTGGTCGGGCCCGGACGGCCGCTGCTGGCCCGCCTGCTGCCCGAGCTCGGGCAGGGCGAGGAGTCGACGTCAGCCGGCCTCGCCGTCGGCTCCTCGGCGCAGGCCCGGCTGTTCGAGGCGGTCCTCGCCCTGCTGGAGCGCCTCGCCGACCAGTCCCCGACCGTGCTGGTGGTGGAGGACCTGCACTGGGCCGATCGCTCGACCCTGGACCTGCTCGCCTTCCTGGTCCGCAACCTGCAGGCAGGGCTGCTCCTCGTCCTGACCTACCGCAGCGACGAGCTGCACCGCCGCCATCCCCTGCGGCCGTTCCTGGCCGAACTGGACCGCAGCGGACGGGCCGAGCGGCTCGAGGTGGGCCGCTTCGACCGTGTCGACCTCGCCGACCTGCTGGCCGGCATCCTCGGGAGGAGGCCAGACGACGACCTGGTCGAGCGGGTCTACCGCCGCTCGGAGGGCAACGCCTTCTTCGCCGAGGAGCTGCTCGCCGCCACCCAGCAGGGTGACAGCAACGGGCGCGGCCTGCCCCCGAGCCTCCAGAACGTCCTGCTGAGCCGCGTCCAGGTCCTTCCCGACGAGGCGCAGGCGACCCTGCGGATCGTTGCGGCGGCCAGTGGCCGGGTCGAGCACGACCTGCTCGCCGCGGTCAGCGAGCTGCCCGAGGCGGACCTGCTCGCCGCGCTGCGCGCCGCCGTCGCCCACCAGGTGCTCGTTCCCGACCCCGCCACGGAGACCTATGCCTTGCGGCACGCGCTGACCCAGGAGGCGCTGTACGCCGAGCTGCTGCCCGGGGAGCGCGCCCGGCTGCATGCCGCCTTCGCCCGCGTGCTCGCCGAGCGGCCCGACCTCGCCGAGCCCAACCGGGCCGCCGCGCCGGCTCGACTCGCCTACCACTGGGTCAGGGCCCACGACCCAGCCCGTGCGCTGCCCGCCGCCGTGGAGGCGGGATTGCAGTCCGAGGCGGCCTACGGGTTCGCCGACGCCCAGCGTCACTTCGAGACGGCGCTCGAGCTGTGGGATCAGGTGGCCGACGCCGAACAGCGGGTCGGCCTGGATCGTACGGCGGTGTTGCAGCACGCGGCGGAGTCGGCCTACCTGGCCGGTGACCCGAACCGGGCCATCACGCTGACCCGGGCGGCGCTCGCCGGCGTGGATGCGGCCAGGGATCCGGTGCGGGCCGGGCTGCTGCACGTGCGGCTCGGCGGCTACCTGCGGGCGACCGGCGGCGAGGGTGCGTTCGCCGAGTACGAGGCGGCCGTGCGCCTGGTGCCTGCGAGCCCACCGCTGGCCGAGCGTGCCCAGGTCCTGGCGGCCTTCGGCGAGGCGCTGAGCGGGCAGGGCCGCTACCGCGAGTCGCGCGAGCTGTGCGAGGAGGCGATCGCGATCGCCGGCCAGGTCGGCACCCTGGCCGAGGAGGGGGATGCGCGCAGGGCCCTGGGGGTGGACCTCGCCCTGCTCGGTGACCTGGAGGCGGGCGTCGGGCAGCTGCGTGAGGCCCGCCGTATTGCCGAGGCGGTCGGCAAGGTGGACGAGGTCGCGCGCGCCTTCGCCACCCTGTCGGGGCTGCTGGAGACGTTCGGGAAGCTGGAGGCGGCGACCGCGGTCGCCTTGGAGGGCGCCGAGCTGGCGGCCAGCCAGGGGCTCGGGCGGTGGCACAGCCCGTTCCTGACCGCGACCGCCGCGCGGGCGCTGTTCGCGCTGGGTCGCTGGGACGAGGCCGAGGCGCTGCTGGGTCGCGCGGCCGACCGCGTGGCCCCCGAGCTGGCCGCCACATGGGTCTACATCCACACCGCCCGCAGCCAGCTCGACCTTGCCCATGGTCGTGCCAGCTCGGCCGCCCAGCACCTGGCGGTGGCCCGCGAGGCCTACGCGCAGACCGTCACCCAGCCCTGGTTCGCCACGCCGTTGTTCGTCGCCACGGCGGAGCTGGCCATGCTGGAGGGCCGCCTGGACGACGCCGACGCCGCCGTGGCCGAGGGGCTGCGGGTCGCCGGCGCGGACCTCATCTTCGCCGCGCCGCTGTACGTCCTGGGGCTGCGCGCCGCCGCCGATCGCGCCGAGCTGGCACGCGCCCGCCGCGCCGACGACCAGGTCCTCGAGGCCCGCCGGGTCGGGGACGCACTGGCCGGCGAGCTCCGCGCCCGGCTGTCGCCCGAGGCAGCCGACGGCAGGGTGCCCACGCCCCGCACCGAGGCGCAGGTGGCGCTGTGCGAGGCCGAGCTCGGTCGGGTCGGCGGGCACAGCGACCCCGACCGGTGGGCGGCGGCCGCCAAGGCCTGGGAGCGGCTCAGCGAGCCCTACCCGACCGCCTACGCCCGCTGGCGCGAGGCCGAGGCGCTGCTGCTCGGCGGCCTCGCCCGCGAGCGGGTCGAGCCGCCGCTGCGCGCCGCGCACGCGACGGCGAGCGCGCTTGACGCGGCCCCGCTGCGCGCCGAGATCGAGGCTCTGGCCCGCCGCGGCCGCCTGGACCTCGGGACCGCCGCACAGGGCAGCCCTCCGCCCGGACCCCAGCCGCCATCACCGTTTGACCGGCTCGGTCTCACGGCCCGCGAGCAGGAGGTGCTCGCGCTGGTCGCGATGGGGCAGACCAACGCCCAGATCGCCGAGACGCTGTTCATCAGCCCCAAGACGGCCACGGTGCACGTCTCCAACATCCTCGGCAAGCTCGGCGTCCGCAACCGAGTCGAGGCCGCCACCATCGCCCACCGGCTCGGCATCGTGAAGCCGGAGCCCTGACCGCGGAGCCTGGCCTGCGACCAGGTCACGGCAGGGGCAGGCGGAAGCCGTCGAAGTACCACAGCGCGCTCGAGTACCACATGACCGCGATCAGGGTGACGAGCAGGCCGCCCGCCACCGGCAGCGCCCAGCCCGGCAGCCGACGGCTCCGCACGATCAGCACCTTGGCCGCGAACGCGCCGTAGAAGAAACAGCTGGCCACGGAATGCAGCGCCACCCGCGGGTCGCCCACCTGCACGCCGTAGGCGAACATGCAGTGCACGGCGACGGGCAGCGAGAGCAGGAACAAGCTGGCGCCGCCGACGCGATGCAGCACCGGCACCGGCGGCGGCGCCGCTCCGGCGCCGGGGAGCCGCCGGTACATCCACAGCGCCAAGGTGAGCTGGACCAAGGCCAGTCCCAGCATCCCGGTCGCGAGCTGCGCCTTGAGGCGGTTGACGGCGATGCCGTGCTGGCCGAACAGGCCCATCGTGTAGCTTGGGGTGTGCGTCTGGCCGAAGATGTACAGCGCCACGGCCACGACCAACGCCAGCCCGCCGGCCGCCGCCAGGCGGCCGGCGGGCTGCGGCACGGCGCGGGCCGGCGTCATCCCATCAAGCCCCCTCGTTGACGGTCACGGCCACTCCCGGAGCCACCGGGCCGGCGCACGGCCGACCCGGGGTACCGGCGGGGTGGCCGCCAGCTCATGAGCGTTATCAGAATGGGTTTTCAGAGATACGGAACTTTGCAGCAGACCCTATCCGATCGTTGTGGGTTGCGGTTTGCGCCTTGGGCCGGCCCTTCCGGCCACCGGCGTTGCATCAGCCATCCGTGCGCTTCCAGAAGTAGTAGTCGGCGGTGTAGGGGACCTCGGCCACGGTCCCTGCCGTGGTCGCGTTGCAGTCCGCGGCGGGGGGGGCCAGGCCGCCGGTGGTCGCGATCCGCTGGACGAAGGTCGTGGCCACCAGCCGGTCGCCGTCAGGACCGGCGGTTGTCGATGCGGACAGCAGCACCCATGGGATGGCGGTGGAATCGACGGTGACGAAGTCCACCAGCTGGCCCACGACCCTGCTGCCGTCCATGGCCTGCCAGGTTGGCCCGCCGAAGTGGGTGATGATGAGCTTGCCGTTGTCGTCGTACAGGTTCGCCCGGGGCGCGACGAACCCCCAGGCGAAGCCGCTCGGGGTGGCGTTGCACGAGTAGATCTGGACGCCGACCGCGTGACCGACCAGGAAGACCTTGTTGCCGGCACCAACCTGGATCTTGCTCGGGACCACCGGCGGCGGCGGTCCGGCCTGGGCCACCTGCGTCAGCGACATCATCGCCGCGGCAGCGACGATCCCCACCAGCAGCAGGCGGTTGAAACGAATGAAATACCTCATCGTATTTACCTCCGAATGGTTGGTTCGAGCCCGAGCGTTCCGCCGGTGTGCCCGTGGCGCTCGAGCACTACCGGCAGCCGGGGCCTGGCCCGAGGGCGTCCTCGGGCCGTTGCCTGTCCTGTTCGCCCGATAGGTTTGGTTATGGTCCGGCGCCGATCGTTCCCGCCCCGCGCCATGGCCCTTCAGCGGGAAGGCACGACGGCTGGTCAGATGTTCTGACTGCTCGGTCGCTTCTCTGAACTCCTCCTTCCCGGCCGCCGTCAGGAGCTGAAGTTCGCGATCGCCGAGGCACAGCCGACACCCTGAATCCAGACGTTCTGGATCCCGGCGACGTCGGGTGCGATGTCGTCGGCGGAGACGATCATCAGCGCGGTGAAGGACTCGTCGTTACCGTCACCGGCGCGGTAGAAGTCCGCGAGGAGCACCACCGTGTTCTCATCGGTGCTTGCGGTCTTCAGGGGCTCCGCCGCTGCCCCGGTGCACTTGAAGGTCGTGCTTGCCCGCAGTTCGACGGTGTCCCAGCGGACGCCTTGGCCGGTGAGACAGCCGGCCAGCGGGCCCTGGCCGACGTCGCTGGTGCATCGAAAGCCGCCAGCCGACTTGGCGAAGCCCGTCGCGGGGTTGTAGGAGCCGCCGCCCGTGAGCGTGGCGGCACCGGTTGGGAAGCCGCTGATGTCGGTCGCGTTGAAGCCGAAGCCGATGTTGTCGGGCGCCGCGGACGCGGGTGCCGCAAGCAGGAGCATGGCCGCTGCCAGCACCGCCGGCACTAGCGCAATGACCTTCATCTTCATCTTCCAACCCTTCCTTCCTGTGGCAGGGAATCGGGGGCTCATAGCCGGAGACGCAGCACCTGCCGCGCTCGCGAAGTCAGCTTCTGAACATCAATAGGCGGTTGAAACGGATCAAATACTTCTTTGATTTAGGTCCATTAGTCGGCGTTGATCTTGTCGCCGCTGGGGGCGACGACGTACCACTTGGCACCGAACTGGTCCAACCCCTGCCCGGCGGCGTCGCCTGGCCGGCTGTCGCCGGCGTAGTAGTAGAGCGGGTGATCGTCGTAGGTCACCTGGGCAGCGCCGTCGCCGCGGACGCTCGTCCCGAGCAGGGCGCCGGTCACGCCGGTCCCAGCCTGCGGGGTGTCGTTGCTGACGTACGGCGGCCAGGCGCCGGCGCACGCGCCACTGCAGTTGGACTTGCCCGCCTTGTCCGCCTCGAACAGGTAGAGCGTGCGCCCCTGACCGTCGACCAAGGTCTGTCCCAGCTTGGAGCCGCGGAGGTCGACGATCGCAGCCGACGCGGAGCCGCTCGATGTGGTCGAGGCCGCGCCATACGAGCCGGCACCGGAGGACGAGGAGCCGCCACCCGTGCAGGCGGCGGCAACAAGGGCGAGTGCCGTCAGCCCAACGACGAACCACCCCAAGCGCAGCAGGTGTGGCGCGCAAAGCGGCCGGTGCCGACCTCGTTGCCATTGGCTGCGGGCGCTGGCGCTCGGCTTGTCGTGCGCCACGGCGGTCTTCCTGGTTGCGTGCATGTCGCGCCCCCTGGAACGTGCGCTCGGACCCTCTGGGCCCAGGGCGGTCCGAGCGGCGGCTGACATAGCGGCCCGAGCGGCCGCTCCGATGCAAGCACCCTAGGGCGCGGCGGCGACCTCGGGATCGGACGATGCGCTAATCTCGCGTCGCCGCGACCCCCCAGATCTTGCTGGCGACCCTCCTAGTAGGGCTCTTCAGGGGGACTGTTGCGTTCGCCGTGCCCGCGTCTGAGCGGCGAGACTCAAGCGATGAGAACACGTCGCCCTCGCCTTGCCCTGGCTACGCGCTCCGCCTTCGCCGGCTTCCGCTTCCCGCCGGACGTCATCGTGCTAGCGGTGCGCTGGTACCTGCGCTTCTCGCTGTCCTACCGTGACGTCGAAGAGCTGCTCGCCGAACGCGGCATCGACGTTGACCACGTCACCATCTACCGCTGGGTCCAGCGGTTCACGCCCCTGCTGGCCGAGGCGGCCCGGCCCTGCCGGCACGCGGTTGGGGATCGTTGGTGGGTCGACGAGACCTACGTGAAGGTTGCCGGCCGATGGCGGTACGTGTACCGAGCGATCGATCAGGTCGGCCAGGTCATCGACGTATACGTCTCCGCGTGGCGCGACATGAAGGCGGCCCGCCGGTTCTTCGAGGGTGCCGTTGGCACCATGAAGGTCGCGCCTGTCGAGGTAGTCACCGACCGGGCAGCTACCTACCCAGTGGTGCTGGATCAGCTACTGCCGGTGGCGTGGCACCGTACCGAGCAATACGCCAACAACCGGCTCGAGTGCGACCACGGCAGGCTGAAGGCGCGGCTGCGGCCGATGCGCGGCCTCAAGCAGGACCGCAACGCCAGCGTGGTCATCGCCGGGCACGCCTTCGTCCAGAACCTTCGGCGCGGCCACTACGAGCTGGCGGTCGAGGAGCCAGCGAGCCGGCGAGTAGCCGTCGCGTTCGACGAACTGGCCTTGGCGATCTGATCCCGAGCGGGGCTGTGGTGTCAGCCTGCTGTGGGTCGCGAGAACGCAACACCGCTGCTGATCTTGGGTCGGCGGCATCTCAAGACAGTGCTGACGGGCTACGTGGCGCACTACAACCAGCACCGGCCGCACCGCGCACTCGGTCAGGCGCCACCGGTCGGAGCGGTCCCCGAACCCGATCCAGCGGCCAGCCAACGGGTCGTGCGGCTGGATCGACTCGGCGGGCTGATCCATGAGTACGCCCAGGCCGCGTGAGATGAACGGGTTTTCGGCACCCACAGGGCTTCTCCACGAGTACCGACGAGCTGCATGAACGAGTTTCTGCACCCCACGGGTCGTTACTGTCGCCATTGCCGTAGGCGTGCGGCAATCCCTGCGGTCGTTCAGTCGGCGATGCGCAGGGCCACCGCGGGGCGGATGTGGGAGGCCTGTCGGGCCGGCCAGAAGGTGGCCAGCAGGGAGGCGATCGCCGCCGCGCCGACCAGGACCGCGATCGTCAGCCAGGGGACCGGGAAGCCGATGCCGGTGCCGCTGAAGCTCGGGTCGTTCTGGAACAGCAGGTAGCTGGTGATGATCGAGAGCACCGTTCCGAGCACGATGCCCTCAAGGGCCACGAACGAGCTTTCGGTGAGGAACGCCCGCTGCACGGTGGTGGCCGGGAAGCCGAGCGCGCGCAGCACACCGATGCTGCGTCGGCGCTCGCGGACCGCGCGTACCATCACGACCCCCAGCCCGGCGATCCCGACCAGCAGCCCCAGCGCTAGGAAGCCCTGCATCAGCTGGAAGAAACTGCGGGTGGCGACAAAGCCCTTCTCGACCGTCTGGCGGACCCGGGTGGCAACCAGGCTCTGGGGCAGGAACTGGCCCTGCAGGTCGGCGGCCAGCGCGTCGTCGGATTGCCCGGGCGTCGGCTTGAGCAGCACGGAGGTGAGCTTGGCTTGGGTGCCGAACTGCTCCCGCGCGGCGGCGTCGGCCATGATCGTGGGGGCCACGAAGTTGGTGCCGCCGATGCCGTAGAAGCCATTGCCGGACTTCAGCAGGCCCGCGATCGTCTTCTGCTCGGCCTTGCCGGTGGCCGGGTCGGTCAGGGTCAGGGTGTCGCCCGGGTTGTAGGTGACGGTTGGCGGGCCGCCGCCGGTCTGGCCCAGGAACTGGTCGGCGATCACATACCGGGGGTCGGCAAGGACAGCCTTCCAGGTGGCGCGGTCGTCGCCGAGGCCGTCGAGCCGCTTGCTCAGCGGGTACAGGCCGGCCTCGGCGATGGTGGGGTCGGCACCGACCACCACGGTGTCCACGGGCTTGGTGAAGCCGGCGAGGTTGGTGACCTTGCCGGCGCTGAGCAGCAGCGGCGCGGTGGCCTGGACCCTGCCGGCGAACCGGCCGGAGGTGAGCGTGCGGGCGGGATCGGGCACCGGGTTGGCCGGGTTGAAGTCGGCCCGGACCGCGAAGCCGCCCGAGGCGTTGGCGACTTCGTTGTCCACGGTGGCCCCGATGAGACCGCCAAGCACGGTGATCAGCACCAGGGTGAAGACGACCAGGCTGTACATGATCAGGATGGCGCCGGTGCGGAAACGCCGCGCGACCGGGTAGGCGACCGCGAGCCGCGAGGCCAGCCCACCGAGCGTCGGGCGCAGCAGAAACGGCCGGAACGGGCGGGTGATCAGGTCCTGGTTCTGGCTGACCAGGAAGACCGCCGAGAAGGTGAGCAGCGTGCCAAGGATGACGAAGGTGACCGTGGAGCCGTTCTCGAGGACCTTGGGCCGCAGCGTGTTGGCCGCGAGGCTCCAGGCCAGCACGGCCAGCGAGGCGCCGGTGTACACCCAGCGCCTGGGCGCCAGCCGCACCAGCAGCGGGCACAGCAGCAGCACCGCCAGCGCCGGGTACACGTAGGTCCCGATCCCCTGGCTGGCGGCGATCGCCGGCACCGCGGCCGCCGCGAACACGGCCGCCAGGATCGTCGCGGCGGCCACCCAGCGCCGCCTGAGCCGGCGTTCGCCCTCGGTCGGCAGGTCGCGGATGGCCGCGATGATGTTGATGCGGCTGATGCGCATGCTGGTGAACGCCACGGTCAGAAAGGCGATCAGGAAGCCGGTGGCGAAGCCGTTGACGATGCTGGTCGGCGTGACGTTGAAGGCCAGGGTGAGGCCGCCCTCCTCGGCCGAGAAGCTGTTGAAGATCCGCGCGGCCACGACCACCACCGCCCGGCCGACGCCGATGCCGGCCACGATGCCGACCAGGGAGGCGACCAGCGCGTAGACGGTGCCTTCGATGATGAAGCTGCGCACCAGACGGCTGCGCTTCATGCCGATGGCACGCAGCATGCCGAGCTCGGATTTCCGCTCCTCGGCCAGCATCACGAAGATGTTCACCAGCAGCAGCACCCCGGCGATGATCGCGAAGCTGCCGATGAACAAAAAGAACGAGCCGAGGCCGTCGCCGGCCTGCTTGGCGGCGTTCAGCAGTCCCTGCTTGGCCTTGTCGACCGAGGTGCCCTGGGACGCCAGCGGGCCAAGCGCCGCCCTGATCTTGGCCTCGACCGCGTCGCTGGAGGTATTCCCTGCCTCGACCCCGCCGGTGTTGGAGACGAACGTGAAGGTCTGGGGCTGCGCCGTGCCGCCAGCGGCCCGGGCCGCCGCGACCAGCGTGCCGGGCGCGAAGAAGGCGTTGCGGGTGACCGCGCCGGTGCCGGCGCCGGCCACGCCCTTGGTGGGCACCACCCTGGCGACGCGGAACTCGCGCGGTCTGCCGTAGAGGTAGACGGTGAGCGCCGCGCCCGCGCGGACGTCCATGGTGGTGGCGAGCTCCTCGTTGACGACCGCCTCACCGGCCGCCGGCGTCGGGCCGGCCAGGCCCGAGCCGCCGTCGGTGGCGCCGCCGAAGACAGCCGCCTTGCCGAAGTCGACCTCCCAGATGTTGACCCTCGGCTCGGCCTTGCGCGCGCTGCCGCTGCCGGTGGCGGCGGCCGCCTTGTCGCCTCTGACCGTCAGCAGGCCGTCGACCTGCGGGTCGCCACGCAGGCGCTCTAGCCGGCCGGCGGCCCGGTCGCCCTGGGCCACCGTGGGCGAGGCGACGATCTCGTCGATGGGACCGAGGTTGTCGTAGGCGCCCTGCTTGACTGAGAAGTTGAGGGTGTCACCGACGACCAGGCTGCCGACGATGATCGCGGTGCCCAGCACCGAGCCGCCGACCACCAGGGCGGCCTCGCCGCGGCGGCGGGCGACCTGGCGCAGCGCGAGCTTGCGCAGGAACGGCCGGCGGACCGCGATGAACGCGGCGACCGCAGCGCAGACGACCAGCATGCCGACCAGCAGCGGGGTGCGCTCCGGATACACCGCTTCACTCCTCGGGAGGCTGCACCACGGCGCGCTGGGCGCCGGGTTCGAACTGGCCGTCGCCGACGCGCCGCTCGTCCTTGACCAGCCGGCCGTCGCGCATGTGAATCAGCCGCGGCACCGACGCGCCGATGCTGGCGTCGTGGGTCACCAGCACGATCGTCTGGCCATCGACGTGGTTCAGCTCGTGGAGCAGCTCCACGACCTGGTCGGCCATGTGGGTGTCGAGGTTGCCGGTCGGCTCGTCGGCCCAGACGATCGCCGGCTTCGAGGCCAGCGCCCGCGCAATGGTGACGCGCTGCTGCTCGCCGCCGGACAGCTCGTTGGGCCGGTGGCCGACCCGGTGGCCGAGCCCGACGCGCTCGAGCATCTCCACCGCCCGCCTGCGCGCCTGGCCGGCCGGGGTGCCGCCGAGCAGCAGCGGCAGCTCCACGTTCTCGGCGGCGGTGAACACCGGGATCAGGTTGAACGACTGGAAGATGAAGCCCATCGCCTTGGCCCGGTGGGTCGTGCGGGCGGCGTCGGACATGCGGAACAGGTCGTCGCCGTCGACCAGCACCCGGCCGCCGTCGATGTCGTCCAGGCCGGACAGGCAGTTGAGCAGAGTGGTCTTGCCCGAGCCCGAGGGGCCCATCACGGCGACCATCTCACCGCGGCCGACCCGAAGGTCCAGGTCGACCAGCGCCTGCACCGTGATCTCGCCTGTCCGGTAGACCTTGTGGACGTGCTCGGCGACGAGCAGTGGCTGCCCGTTCGGCGCAGCAGGCACGACAAACTCCCTTCAAATTGCGCCAGCTCAGCGACCAGCCGGCCGCAACGCCTCCCATGCTGGCCTCCTGGATGACCGGACTCAAGGGCCGAACAGACCGGCTTCACTCCGACCCGCTCGATACACTCACTCGGGTTCGGCATTCGTTGCAGAAGCTTCCTCCCCAAACGGTTGTCCCGGAAGTCTCCTGACTTGCCCTTGGGGCATGGGCATCGGTGTGGTGAACATCCGGTGACGGAGGCGAGAAGCTCAGACTGGCGAAGAAGAGACGCGATACTTCTCGCTGCACTGTGATTCAGGGCGCGAAGGCCCTAGCAAAGCGACCTACCTCGACTCCTCCGCGCTCGTGAAGCTCGCGGCGCGCGAACCAGAGTCCACGGCCCTGCGCCGCTACCTCCGGCGCCGACGGCCGCTCATCGCCAGCGCCCTGGCCCGGACCGAGGTCGCGCGGGCACTGTTGTCGCTTGGACAGAAGCGGTCCGACGCGGCCATGACGTCCTCGCCCGCGTCGACCTGGTCAGGATCAACGATCGCGTCCTGGACGCCGCCGGCGCGATGCTGCCGGTCGGGCTCAGATCCCTCGGCGCCATCCACCTCGCGCTGTTGCATTGCGCCAACCCAAGAGGGGCTGAAGCTCCGACTTCGCTCGGATCAGGTCGTCGTCGAACGCACCAGCTATCCGACGGTTCATCGGCGCTCCCGCGGCCAGCTCGTAGGGGTACCACCAAGGAGGAACGACCATGCCGCTGGAGCATGCTCACAAGCCGGGGAGGTTCGACCCGGGCCACTGCCGCGACTGCGCCCGCGAGACCGACCTGCTGGACCATTACTGGCACGTGCAGCGGCAGGAGCAAGCGTTCAAGTCCACCGAGCGGTGGGCCCGCCACGCCCACTGGTTCGCAGTACGGGCGCTGTGGCTGTCTGGTAGCAGCATCCTGCTGGCCGTCATCGCCCTGCTCACCCGCTGATCACCGGAGCGGCCAGTCGCTGTGCAGCTCCCGATGCACGACGAGATCCGCGTCAACGCCGTCCTGGACCGCCACTGGTCGGCCTGGTTCGACGGCCTGGACGTCAGCAGCGATGGGCACGGCCAGACCACCATCGCCGGCCCGGTCGTCGACCAGGCAGCCTGCACGGCCTGCTGGCAAGGTTCGCGACCTAGGTGTGGAGCTGTTGGCGGTGGGCTGCACCGACCCGTGCTGACGCCGACACGAAAGGCACCAACATGCAACCCTCCACCCACCAGACGGCACCGGGCGCAAGCGTCGCCGGCCTGCCGGCCGGCCTGCTCGCGGTGGTGGTGGTGGCCGGCTCGGCGGGCCTGTTCGCCACCTTCTGGGACGACGCCTGGCACACCGACCTGGGACGCGACCAGGCCACGATCCCACCCCACCTGCTGCTGTACGCCTCGATGGGGGTGATCGGCGCCGTGGTGGCCGCTTGGGGCCTGGTGGCGCTGCGGCGCACGCGGTCGCTGCCGGCGGTCTGGCGGCAGCCGCCGCTGCTGCTGGCCGCCACGGGCGGCACGGTGACGCTGGCGGCGCTGCCGATCGACGCGGCCTGGCACGCCAGCTTCGGCCGCGACGCGGTGCTGTGGAGCCCCCCGCACATGCTGGCCGTGTTCGGCAGCCTCGCCCTGCTGGTGGGGTTCCTCGCCGCCGCGCGGCCCGGCACCTCTCCGTGGATCCTGACGGGCCTGGGGGCGCTGCTTTTGGGCAGTGCGGTGGTGCCGGTGCTGGAGTTCGAGACCGACGTGCCGCAGTTCAGCGAGGCGCTGTACCTTCCTGTCCTGCTGGCTGCCGCGCTGTTTGCGGCGATGGTCCTGCGCCAGGTCATCCCCGGACCGCTACCGGTCGTGCGTGCGGTCGGGATCTATGTGCTGTTGCGGGTGGCGATCATGATCGGCCTGGTCGGCCTGGGCCGCTCCACCCCCGACCTGCCCCTGGCGATCCTGGGTCTGGCCGCGGTCGACCTGCCCTGGCGCACGGCCGCCGCCCGCTACGCCAGCGGCGCGGCCGGCGTCGCGCTCATCCTCCTGGCCGCCAGCGCCGCCGGGCTGGCCAGCGTCGATACGGGCGCAGTCGCTCTCGTGGCCGTTCCGGCGCTGGCGGTGTTCCTGGCGGTGGTGGCCGCCCAGGTCAGGCGGTCCTCCCGGGTCGAGGGCCCCGCGCTGCTGATGCTGGTCGCCCTGGCGGTGGCGCTGGTGCCCTCGGTAGCCGATGCCCACGATCCCGGCCAGGGTCGTGCCATCGCGCCCGTCAGGTTGACCGGCGCCTCCGACGGGCGTGGGACGATCACCATCACCGCCGACAGCGCCAACGACTGCGCGGCGCTGCCGCCACGACGCCTGCTGGCACGACGTGCCGGACGGATCGTCACCGGCGCGCTGACCGCGACCGGCCACTGCCGCTACGCCGGGCAGGTCCACCTGCCGGCCACCGGGCGTTGGTTCGTCTATGTCGAACTGCGCCCGGCGGGGTTCGAGGTGGAGGCGTGGCTGCCGGTGGACGCAAGCAGCGCCAACCGGGTGGTCCAGCACCGCCAGCTGTACCTGCCGGCCGGCCGGACCCAAGGCGCCGGTCTCCCCGGCAGCCAGGTCGCCGCCGGGATCGTCCTGTACGCCCTGGGCGCGCTGCTGCTGGCGCTGATCGTCGGCCAGGTCCGCGGCCTTGCACGCGCGCGGCAGACTGCTTCGCAGGCGCCTGGGTAGCCGGGTCGGCCGTGCCTGCCGCCCGAGGAACCGCACTCGAAAGGGCACGTCGGCGACCTGGCCAGCTCGTCGCCGAGCAGGAACAGGGCTTGGCCCGGTGCTGTTGCGTTACCTCGAGCCGGGACATGCCGAAGCTGCAACCTGGACCGGCGATCACATGGCCACGGCCAGCTCGTCGAATGCGACGGCCAGCCGACGGGTCACCGGCTCCTCCACCGCCAGCTCGTAATGCCCGCGCCGAACGTTCTGCACCAACGCATGCCCAGTGATCACAATCCTTGCGCCGCGCTCCTGCTTGAGCCCACGCATCGGCCGTAGCCGCGCCTTCAGCCGGCCGTGATCCGCTTCGAGTCGGTTGTTGGCATACCGTTCGGTGCGGTGCCAAGCCAATTGGCAGCAGCCCTTCCAGCGCGGCCGGGTACACCGGTGCGAGGTCGGTGACGACCTCCGTCGGCGGCGTCCTCGTGGCGCCGATTGCCCGCTCGTAGAACCGGCGAGCCGCCGTGGCGTCCCGCCGCACGGCGACGAACACGTCGATGACCTGCCCGAACTGGTCGATGGCGCGGCACGCGTAGCGCCACTGGCCCGTAACCTTCACGTAGGTCTCGTCGACCTGCCAGCGATGGCCGACGGCGTGGCGGCAGGGCCGGGCGGCGTCGGCGAGCAGCGGCGTGAACCGCACCACCCACCGGTAGACGGTGACGTGGTCGACCTCGACGCCGCGCTCGGCGAGCAGCTCCTCGACGTCGCGGTAGGACAAGCCGAAACGCAGGTACCAGCGCACCGCCACGACGATCACATCCGGCGGGAAGCGGAAGCCGACGAACGCGGACCGCGGTGGGATCGACGGGCGAGAGGAGGGCGGTAGCCATGGCTGCAGTCTCATCGCTCGGGCTGCCTCATCGCCAGTGCAACAGTCCCGGCACGCAGGCCGGCGTAGCCGAGGGCGCGGGCGCGGCGGTCCAGCGCCCACAGGCGGGGCGGGAGGGGGTGAACCCGCCGGCCACGACCAACCGGCGACGTCGCTGCGCACGACGCGGATTGCCCTTGCGCGGTCGCCGCGGGGACGTGGCCGGGGAAGGCCGCTTCGCGGCCTGGCCTTCGCAGCCGTCCTGCTCGTGGGCGTCCTGGTACCCGGCGTGGCCGGCGCCGCGTCGCTCCACGCGGTCACGGCGTCGGCGGCGCCGGACTTCGGTCCGAGCGTCAAGATCATCGATCCGAGCATGTCGCTGAGCGACATCAAGGCCACCCTTGACTCGATCTCCGCGCAGCAGGTCCCGAGCCAGTTCGGCACCGGGCGCTACGCAGTGCTCTTCATGCCCGGCACGTACGGAACGGCCCAGAACCCGCTCAAGTTCCAGGTCGGCTACTACACCGACGTCGCGGGCTTGGGAGCGTCGCCGAACGACGTGACGATCAACGGCGAGGCCAACGTCCACAACCAGTGCTTCGGGCCCAACGACTGCACGGCGCTGGTCAACTTCTGGCGCTCGCTCGCCAACCTGACGATCAACGTTCCTGGGGCCACGGGCTGCGACGACTCGGCCGAGTTCTGGGCCACGTCGCAAGCCACCTCGATGCGGCGCGTCCAGATCAACGGCTTCACGAGCCTGATGGACTACTGCTCGCAGCCGGCGTTCGCCAGCGGCGGCTTCATCGCGGACTCGAAGTTCACGGGCAGCACCGTGCTCAACGGCTCGCAGCAGCAGTACCTGGTCCGCAACAGCGATCTCGACGGCTGGACCAACGGCGTCTGGAACCAGGTCTTCGCGGGCGACCAGGGCGCGCCGGCGCAGGCGTTCCCGAGCCCGCCCTACACGACCCTGGCGACCACCCCCGTCTCGCGGGAGAAGCCGTTCCTGTACGTGGACTCGAACGGCAACTTCAACGTCTGGGTGCCCGACGTCCAGACGGACAGCTCGGGCTTGACGTGGGCGAACGGCCAGACGCCCGGCCACGCCAAGCCGATCTCGGACTTCTTCATCGCCAAGCCGTCTGACAGCGTCGCGACGCTGAACAACGCGCTCGCACACAAGAAGAGCTTGATCCTCACGCCCGGCATCTACGACTTCAGCCAGACGATGGTGATCACCAACCCGGACACGATCGTCCTCGGCATGGGCCTGGCGACCATCGTCCCCCAGAACGGGATCGTCCCGGTCAAGGTCCAGAACGTCCAGGGCGTCGAGATCTCCGACGTCGTCTTCGACGCCGGCTCGGTCAACTCGCCGGCACTGCTCCAGATCGGAAACCCGGCGGCGAGCGGTCAGGCCGCCAGCCAGCAGAACTCGAACGACCCGGCCGACCCGAGCGTCCTCTCCGACGTGTACTTCCGGATCGGCGGCGCCCATCTCGGCAAGGCGACGACCAGCCTCGTCGTCAACTCCGACGACGTCATCCTCGACAACATCTGGGCCTGGCGAGCTGACCACGGCACCGGTGTCGGCTGGACCTCCAACACCGCCGACACGGGCGTGGTCGTGAACGGCGACGACGTCACCGCGACCGGGCTCTTCGTGGAGCATTACCAGAAGGACGAGGTGGTCTGGAACGGCCAGAACGGCAGGGTCGTCTTCTTCCAGAACGAGATGCCGTACGACCCGCCGAGCCAGGCCGCCTGGACGCAGCCAGACGGCACGCTCGGCTACCCGGCCATCGAGGTCAGCGACGGCGTCAAGACGTTCAACGCCTGGGGCATCGGAAGCTACAGCTTCTTCAACCAGGGCGTGGACATCCACTCCGCGAACGGGTTCGTGGTTCCCACGACGCTTGCGCCAGGAAGCGTGAAAGACGCCTTCACGATCTTCCTCTCGACCGCCGGCTTCGGCGGGATCGACCACGTGATCAACGGGACGGGCGGGTCGTCGACCATCGCCAATCCCGATGTCGTGGTTCCCGTCCTGAGCTACCCGTAACGAGCGACCTCATACCGCCGAGCAGGCCATCCCACGCTGAGGGGGTCCCGCAGGACCCCTGTGGGTGCCAGAAAGTCGGTCGTGGGTGCTGAGCTGCGAGTTCGCTACCGGCGTTGCCGGCCGCGGTGATTGCCACATGACTCTTCGACTGCTCCATCTGCTGTTCTGCCAGGTGACCCAGCACCTTGCACTGCTGGCAAGGAGTACGACGGCGAAGGACGCTGAGCTGCTGGTGTTACGCCACGAAATGGCGGTGCTGCGACGCCAGGTCGTCCGCCCGAGGGTCGACTGGGTTGGTCGTGCAAGTTGGTGAGGACGTCGCCGGGTTCAAGTTCCTGGTCCGCGATCGGGATACCAAGTTCCCCGCCGCGTTCGACGCGGTCTTCGCCGCGGAGGGGATCCAGCTGCTGCGCACGCCGGCGCGGGCCCCGCAGGCCAACGCCTACGCGGAGCGATGGGTGGGCACCGTCCGGCGGGATGTGCTGGACCGGATTCTCATCTTCGGACGTCGGCAGCTGGTGTCGGTGCTGGCCGAGTACGCCGACCATTACAACGCGCACCGCCCGCACCGCGCCTTGGGACAGGCCCCACCGCTCGGGCCCGTCGACCCACCTGTCATCCTGCTGGCCGGAAGGGTTGTGCGACGAGCTCGACTCGGCGGGCTGCTTCACGAGGATGCGCAGGTCGCTTGAGGTACCGAATACCTGACACCCACAGGGCCTGGCTGGACAGCCAGCGCGACTGGCTCCGGGCCGAGCGGCTGCCCGCCCATGCGCCCGAGCTCAACCCGGTGGAGTACCTGTGGGCCAACCTCAAGGGCACCGAGCTGGCCAACCTGCCCAGCGCCACCCTGGGCGAGGTCGCCGACGCGGCCCAGCACGGCATCCAACGCGTCTGCGCCAGCGACGAGCTGGTCGCCGGGTTCCTCGCCAACACCGGCCTCACCCTCGGACCCTGACCCGTCAGCCCAACAGGCAAACTCAATAGCGTTCCATAGCATTCATTAACTCCAGAAGTCTTGCTGTGGTAGCCCAGCTGCGGATGGTCATCTGTTTATAGAGAGGGCTGGACATGATCTTAGAAAGGCGGCTTCTAGTCCGTTGAGCGGAGAGGCGCTGCGAGTAGATGGCCAAATCTCCTTGCCAGACTTTATCAACGCCTTCTCTTGGGTTAAAGATTTTGATAGCCTCATCCGAGGGGATGCCCATCAAGAAAATGGCATCTGAGTGGTACTTACCAGGCTCAGTTCCGAAGCCTTTCGGAGCTTGGTCAATGACCTTCTGTAGCTGATCACGTGAAAGTACCAAAATCTTTATAAGCTCGCTATCCAATTTAAGTTTCTTTGGTAAAGCTTCCTGAATCTCCTCGGTCAGCTCAGCGGAACTCTTATGTGACTCAAACATCACATTGCCGCTTACAATATACGTTCGAACGCTCTCACAGCCCAGCTCCTCAAAGCACGCCTTCAGCTCCGCCATCGGTACTTTATTCTTGCCGCCGACGTTGATACCACGAAGGAGGGCGAGATAGACCTTTGTCATGCTGCTATTCTCCCAGCGCGCACACTGCCTCAATTCCAACGAGCGCACCCGGGATGCCAAAGCCGTCTACAATATGGACAGTTATGGCTATAGGATGCGCTCCCCATACTCTCTGCGCCGCGGCATAGCCGGCTGTTATATCTTGGCCCTTGGCAACGAGTATCGTCTGCTTAACCACATTCTCCTGAGTCGCTCCGACTGACCTTAGCACCTCCAAAACATTCTTATATGCCTGCTCAGGCTGCGATTCGAGATCATCTCCGACCACAACTCCACTAGCATCTACCCCGTTCTGCTCCCCGATGTAGACAGTCTTCTTCGCGCCCTCTACCATCACCGCCTGCGAAAAAGCTGGGTTCTTGAGCATGGAGTCTGGATTGATGTGAGCTATCTTCACTTTGCCTCCCTTTTAATCGCCGCACCAGCTTTCATAGCATGCGCGCAAGACGGAAACCACAGTGGACAGGTCCGCCCCCCGCCGATCCTGTGGAGCGCAGAAACCGGATTCGAGCCGTCAGCAGGCGTTCCGTACCATCCGTCGATGCTCTTCCTGCTCTGGCTGATCGTCCGCCTACTGACTCGCCTGCTGGTCCTCTCCAACGCCGATAAGGGCACCAAGGACTTGGAGATCCTGGTGCTGCGGCACCAGCTTCGGGCGCTGCGCCGAAAGACCGGCCGCCCCAAGCTCACCGCAGGCGACCGGGTCCTGCTCGCTGCCGCCAGCCGGGTGCTTCCTCGACGGCGGTGGGTATCGTCATTTCTCGTCAAGCCGCCGACGCTGCTGCGCTGGCGCCGCACACTGGTGCGACGAAAGTGGACGTACGGCAAGGAGCGCGCGCCGGGCAGGCCAGCGATCGCCCCCGAGGTCACGGCGCTCATCGTGCGGATGGCCAGGGACAACCCCCGGTGGGGCTGCGTGCGGATCTGCGGGGAGCTGCGCAAGCTCGGCATTCGGGTGGGCGCCACGGTGATCAGATCCCTGCTGCGACGACACGGCCTCGGCCTGGCGCCGAGGCGCTCCGGGCCGAGCTGGACGCAGTTCCTGCGTCTCAGGCCGGGGATCGTGGCCTGCGACTTCTTCACGGTGGAGACGATCCGGCTCAAGACCCTGTACGTGCTGTTCTTCGTCCACCTCGGCAGCCGCCGGGTCGTTCTTGCTGGGGTCACGGCCAACCCTGACTCGGCATGGGTCAGCCAGCAGGCCAGGAATGCCGCGATGGACCTCAATGATCGGGCGTGCCGATCAGGTTTCTGCTCCGCGACCACGACGCCAGGTTCTCCCGCGGCTTCGGCGAGGTGTTCGGCAGCGAGGGCGGACAGGTCCTCCGCACGCCGATCCGGGCACCGAAGGCGAACGCCCATGCGGATCGGTGGGTGCGGACCGTGCGGGCGTCGGTCCAGGACCCTCGGCCCTGACCACGCGGGCCCCCCGGCCCTGCGATTGCGTCGAGACGAGGACGAGGCTGGCCACAGCCCGGAGGGGAGGAGGCCACTCCACGAGCGGCAGGCTGTGGAGGGCTGCGGGGAACGCTCCGGTCGGAGGAGGCAGCGATGCCGAAGATCAAGGAGGCCGCGGCCGAGTTCCTGGCCAACAAGCGAATCGCGGTGACCGGGGTCTCCCGCGACCCCAAGGGCGGCCACGGCAGCAACGTCGTCTACCAGCGGTTGCGGCAGCGAGGCTACCAGGTCTTTGCGGTCAACCCCAACGCCGAGCAGGTCGAAGGCGACCAGTGCTACCACGACCTGGGTTCGATCCCCGGCGGCGTGGACGCGGTGGTGATCGGCACCAGGCCGCAGGTCGCCGAGGCCACCGTGCGGCAGTGCGCCGAGCTTGGCATCAAGCAGGTGTGGATGCACCGCGGCCCCGGGCCCGGCAGCGTCTCCAAGGCGGCTGCCGACTACGGCCGGCAGCACGGCATCACGGTGATCGAGGGCGGTTGCCCGTTGATGTTCGACCCCACCGCCGACCCCGGCCACAAGGCGATGCGCCTGGTGTTCACGCTGACCGGCAACGTCCCCAGGCAGGTATAGGGATTGCTTCCGTCAGGGTGGGTTGGCTGTGCTCAGCTGAGGAGGCGGTGGGGCGACCTGTAAAACCGCCGGCTTCGCCTACACAGGTTCGAATCCTGTCCCTGCCACACACCGTTGACCTGCGGAACTACACCGCTGTAACCCGTTGTGCCGAGGCCCTCTCTATCAGCCTTCTATCAGCGGCTCGCCTGCGCCGCCTGTGGCCAGCCGCTCACCCCCGACCAGGTCGCCACCCGCCCAGGACCGGGCCTGCCCGGCCAGGACCACAGCGCCGGCTGAGCCACGTTAGCGTGCGGTGGAGCGCGAAACGCCACCATGCAGCGACCCGCGCAAGCCCAAAGGAGGACCACCCGGGCGCTTGCCACCAGAGATGGCACGCCGGGCGGATCACGCCGCCAACCCGCTGCCATGAGCAAACAGCCGCTGCAGTGCCGGCCAGCCTTCAGCAGTCGCAGGCCATCGGCGCGGTCGGCGCGGTGAGCGGATCGGCAGGACGCTGGACGAGCCCCTCCCCGGTCTCGACTGGAAGGCCTTCGCGGGTCCAGTACTCGATACCGCCGAGCATCTCCTTGACGCGGTAGCCCAGGCGGGCCAGGGTAAGGGCGGCGCGGGCCGCTCCGTCGCATCCCGGCCCCCAGCAGTAGGTCACCACCGGCACCTCGTGCTCGAGTAGTCCGCTCGCGTCGCTGGGGATCTGCGCGGTGGGCAGGTGGATCGCACCGGGAATGTGGGCCTGCGCCCAGGCGGCGTCCCCGCGCGAGTCGACCAGGACGAAGCCTGGCTTGCCGCTGGACAGGGCGGCGTGCACGTCGGCGACGTCGGTGTGGTAGGCAAGCCTGGCGGCGAAGTAGGCGGCGGCGTCAGCAGGCACGGCTGCGGGTGTCCGCAGGACAGGGCTGGTGGAGGTCGTGTTCATGCGTCGATGCTACGGCGGCGATGGTCGTTGGGGAACAGCGGCACAACGGTTGAAGGGTTGCTTCGCCATCGATCGCGCGGTGATTATGGTTCATGGCCGCTGGTTCTCCGATCACGCTCGACGCCACAGACTGGCGGATCGTGACGATCCTCCAGCGGGACGGGCGCATCCGCTATGCCGACCTGGCACGCGAGGTCGGCATGTCACCCAGTGCCGTGGCCGATCGTGTGCGCCGCCTCGAGGAGGCCCGCGTCATCGTCGGGTACAGCGCGCTCGTCGACCCCGAGCGGGTCGGCCTGGGGGTCCTCGCCCTGATCCGGGTGCGCTACCCCACAGGCAACTACCAGCCCTTCGAGCGGCTGCTCGCCACCACGCCGGAGATCATCGAGGCGCACCACGTGACCGGCGAGGACTGCTTCGTCCTGAAGGTGGTCGCCCGGTCCATGGGCCACCTGGAGGAGGTGGCCGGGCGGGTGAGCGTCCTGGGTGGGGTGACGACCAGCGTCGTCTACTCCAGCCCACTGCCGCGGCGGTCCGTTGAGCCGGCGGCTCTCGCCCCGGGGTGAAACCAGGGCGAGGCGACGGGCGCCCACGACGGCTGATTGATGCGAGCCTGGGGAATCCAGCCCAGCCACCGCAACGTGCACAGCGGAACTCTCGTCACACCGCGACCGGGGTTCGCTCCAGCTTCCCTCTGCCCGACGCTAGGCCGCGCGAGACGGGCCGGGACGGGCGGGGACGCCGGGTGACGGCCCGTGCCGTCGGCAGGTCGTTTGTGCATGTCACAGGCGATGAACGGGACCAGGCGGGGAGAAGGGGACAAGCGAGGAGACTGCGGTGTCGCTGGTCCAGCTGACTAAGCTCGCCAGAGCGCGCGGACCGGTTTGCCGAGGGTTACGCGGCGTTGGGGGAGCAGCAGGGCGAAGGCCCGGTAGGTGTTGGAATACACCTCGTAGTCGAGGTGGACCGGGCCTCGGCGGGTGTCGGTCGTGGTGATGCTGCCGGCCAGCACGGGGGGTGGGGGCCTGCCCGCTGAGGGCGGTGAGCGCGCCGTCATGGACTGGATCCAGCGCCACGGCGGACGGCCACGACCTGGCGGGCGTTCCTGCGCCAGCAAGCGGCCGGGATCGTGGCGTGCGACTTCTTATCACGGTGCGGGCCGAGTGCCTGGACTGGCTGCTGATTCTTGGGCGCGGCCATCTCGAGCAGGTGCTGCGGGTCTACGTTGAGCACTACAACGCCCACCGTGCGCACCGGGCGCTTAGGCTGCAGCCGCCGGATCTAATGCTACGTTCCTTAAATTCGATAGGTGAGGACGCGGCGTCGGTAGCGCGGTGAGGGTCGTGGGCGGCCCCAGACCCATGGGCGGGCACGGGCGTTGAGCTGGCAGGTCGCCACCTCAGTAGCGAGGGTGATCTCCTTGGGGGCGGCGAAGGTCTGGCCGGCCAGTGCCGCGCGGCGGAACAGTCGCCACCAGGCCTCCTAGAGGTTCAGCCAGCACGCGCCGACCGGGATGAACACCTGGCGGATGCGCGGGTGGGCGGCCAGCCACGCTCGGGTGGAAACGCTGGAGTGGCTGGAGAGGTTGTCGGTGATGACTGCGATCTCGCCGGTGGGGTTGGCCTGCTCGACCGCGGCCAGCAGCTGCTGGTAGCCGGCCGAGTTGCGGGAGGGGGCGGTGAGCGTGACGGCCTGGCCGTCGCGCACCCGCAGTGCCCCATAGACCCAGGTCCGCTCCGGACCGCGGGCATAGTCCAGCGGCGCCTTGATGCGGTGGCCGTCGGTCGACCAGCCCGGCGAGGGCGGGAAGGTGCGGGGAATGACCGGGCCGAGCTCGTCGGCGCAGATCACGATCGTCGCCTGGGGCGGGGTGGTGTAAAGGGCGATGATCGCCGCCCTTTTGGGGCGAAGTCCGCATCGCCGCTGGTGCTCCAGGAGCGCACCGTGCGCCAGCGGACCCCTTCGGCTTGGAGAATGCGGCGGACCTGGCTGCGGCCGGCCTGGATGCCCTCGGCTTGGGCGGCGGCGGCCAGGGCGTCCAGGGTCCACTGCGCCGGCTGCTGCTCGTCAGCTGCCGCCAGGGTGCCGTCGGGCTGGCGGACAAGCCGCCCAGGCGGGTCGCTTGAGGCCAGGGCGATGATGCGGCCGCGCTCCAGCTCCGACAGCCGCCGGGGCCGGCCCGAGCGGGGCAGGTCGCCGAGGTCGTCGATGCCGCCTTGGTTGAAGCGGTGCAGCCAGCGGTAGACGGTGCGTGGATGGCAGCCGAGCTGGGTGGCGATCTGGGCGACCTGGGCGCCGTCCCAGCTCAGGGTGATGATGCGGGCGCGCTCGAGCCAGCTCGCCGGTGCGTGGCGGGCGGCGGCGAGGCGGCGGATCCGGCGCTCCTCGGCGGGGTCGGCGGGTGGCCGGGCGAACAGCGGCGGCAGCATGGCTCCCCCTTTGCGTCACAAGGTACGCAAGACCTCAAGGGGGCCATCTTCCTACATAGGACTTAAGGAACGTAGCAATTAGCTGTCGGACTGGCGCTCACCGGCGCGGACCCGCCGCCCAGAGTCCACCGACGCGATCTCCTCGGTGGTCTCGTGCACGAATACCGACAAGCTGCATGAACGCCTTTATGCACCCTTCGGGATGCACGGCAGGCCGACCGGGTGTGCAGCTGCCGACGCTGGGATTTCTCTTGACCATCGGCTATCTTGATGTCCAAGCCGGTACTACCTTGAAGAACGGGTTACTTGGATGTCAAGTGAAAACTTGGATGCCCTGCGGCAGCAGCTCGGCCGCGACGACCAGGCCTACCAGGCGGCCGTTAACGACTTCGACGCCGCCGCCGCCCGCGTGCTGGGGGTCAATCCCACCGACCTGCGTTGCCTGGAGATCCTGCTGGCCCAGCCGACCGCCCTGCCCAGCCAGCTCGGCGAGCAGCTGGGACTGACCTCCGGCAGCGTCACCACCATGCTCGACCGCCTCCAGCAGCAGGGCTACCTCACCCGCACACCAGACCCCACCGACCGCCGCAAGGTGATCGTCCGTGCCACCCCCAAGGCCACCCAGAAGGTCTGGGTGGAGCTCTACCAGCCGCTGGTCACCGAGGGCTTCGAAGCCATCGCCCACTACAGCGCCGCCGAGCTGGCCATGATCAGCGACTACCTGCGCCGCGGCCGGCAACTGCACCAACGCCACCTCACCCGGGTCCGTGCCATGCCCCCCGCCAAGCGACCCAACACGCCATGACCCCTGACCTTCACCCGACCCATGGCGCGGATCGCGCCACGCCCAGCACTCGTTTGGGGCCGTCACCGACGACGTGATCGGCAGCACCGACCCCGCAGACCGTGCGCTGCTGGCGATGCTGAGCCGAGCGCTTCCTCGTCAGCGCTGGTCGATCTTCCTGGTGACGCGGGGCACGGTCCTGCGGTGGCACCGGCGGCTGGTCACCCGCAAATGGACCCATCCCTGCCGTCGAGGTGGCCGTCGCCGCTCGACGAGCACCTGGTTGCGCTGATCCTTCTGCTTGCTCGGGAGAACCCTCGCTGGGCTACCGGCGCATCCAAGGCGAGCTCAAGAAGCTCGGGATCCGCGTGGCAGCGACGACGATCCGCGCGGTGCTGGTAGGCAACGGACTTGGGCCCGCATCCCGACGGGCATCCGTCAGCTGGCGAGCGTTCCTTCGGGCGCAGGTCACCGGCATCATCGCCGCCGACTTCTTCACCGTGGAGACCGTGCACCTCACGACGCTCTACGTCTTGTTCTTCATCGAGCT
>WNFV01001894.1_pt1 | contig 34953 bp, 35 predicted proteins | sample 5400101 | NCBI WGS metagenome assembly WNFV01 (sample SAMN13153361, study PRJNA577476) | soil metagenome | isolation source: 115 cm soil or saprolite under grassland replicate 1 | place: USA:California | collected 2016-06-15 | reverse complement strand
AGGAATGCTTGGTGGCTTCGTGGAACGCTCGGGTGGCCGCTCCAGGCCCGGTCGGCCCGCGTGTCTCCTTCCCCCCCGCGTCGCTCATTGCCTCGCGGTGTATACCACCGCCGTGAGGATCGGCGAACCGTCGTCCGGCCAAGCCTCTGGCCGCTCTTCCCCGCGGCCCCCCGAGCGATTGCTCCTGGGGGCTCCACTATCGCTGACCGGACGCTACGCGCTGATGGGGAGGCTCGCGGCCGTGGGGCTGTGGCAGGCGGTTGGAGACGTCAGGGCCGTGGGAGGAGTCCGGATCGGCGCCGAGAGGTTCGCCCCTGCCCTCGCAGTAGTCGACGACCAAAGCACCCGGGAAGGCGTGCGGCGAGCCTTGGACGACCTGGTCGAGGCCGATGTCCTGTTCGGCCCCTACGGCAGCGACCTGGTGGAGGAAGCGGCCGAGGCCGCTGCCGAGCGGAGGCGGGTGATTTGGAATCACGGAGGGAGCGCCGACCAGGTTGAAGGCCTACCGGGCGTCGTCTCAGTACTCTCGCCTGCCAGCGCCTACGCCGGGCCGATGCTGGAGGCGCTCGTCGACCTCGTACCGGGAGTCCGCCTCCTGATCGCTGCGGGGTCCGGGCGGTTCGCAAAGAGCGTCGCCGATGGGGCCCGCCGGGCTGCCCAGCGCCTCGGAATGAACGTGGTGGGGACCGTCCCGCACGCTGAGGTCCCCGACGACCCCACCAGGCAGGCGGACGTCGTCCTCGCCGCTGGGACATTCGCGGACGACCTGGAGCTCATTCGTCGCCTGAAGGGCCGGCCAGCCGCCCTTGCCGCTGTCGGTGCCGGGATCGGGCGGTTCGGCGCGGAGCTCGGACCTCTGGCCGAGCTCGTAGTGGGGCCGTCGCAGTGGGAAGAAGGGGTTCGCTTCGGGGCCGACGTGGGGCCGAGCGGGGCGGTTGTCATCCGAAGCCTCCGGGCGGCCGTGATCACGAGTCTGCGGGCCGAAAGCACCAGCGGACACGTCGACTATCCCACCGCGCAGGCCTACGCTGCCTGTCAGGTCGCCATGCGATGCGTAGAGGAGGCCGGCACCACGCACGATGCGGCAGTGCAACGCGTGGCTCGAGAATTCCGGTGCACCACGTTCTTCGGTCGGTTCGGCCTGGGAGAGGACGGCCGGCAACAGGACCATGAGATGCTGAGCGTCCAGTGGCAGGAGGGGATGAAACGCGTGGTGGCCCCTCCGTTCCTGGCCGAGACCGACCTCCGGCTGAGCTGACCGCATCTTGCGCAAGCATCGATTCCGGGGGGGTTCTACTGAGAAGGCCAAAATCCCAGGTAGCTACCTCGGTCCGGATAGTTCTGCCAGCAGCGGCAACAGGTTCGGGTGCAGGCGCGCAACGGCAGCTCGTTCGGCAGCCTCGGCCGATGACAGCAGGCCGGCCGAGGTGGCGATGGCCGTAAACAGCTCCAATGGGACCCGTTCGAATGGCATCTCCACCGGAAGATCTGCCTCCACGAACTTGCTGTCACCGGCCACGGCGTAGCAGGGCACGTCCTTCTGTCGGGCAGACTCCGCCAGGACCCGCGTCTTCACCTTGTTGACGAGCCCCGAGGGAGTCACGGCGTCTGCTCCGACCACCACCGCCGCACCAGGGACCAGCGCGATGGCCTCCTCGTCCTCTATGACTCGAGTTCGAACCGGGGAGACAGCCCGCGCCATGCGCTCACCCTCGCCACCGGGGTCGGACCGCATGCAAGTCAGCAAACGAACCCGCGCTCGCGTCACGGCCTGAGCGACGGTGGACGAGTACGAAATGGTCAGGAGCCAGGGAGGAAGCTTCGGAACCACCTTCGATGCGGCTGCAGCGTCAGATTCCAGGCGGTGGAGGAAGGCATCAGCACCGCTGGACGGTTCCGGGGCGGATAGCACGTCGGAGGCCAGTCGCCATAACGGCGCCATCGCGGGGTGGCCCGCGAGGAGCAGCCGAATGGCCCCATCGAGATCGGGAACTGCCACTCCTTTCAGCGCCTCGGCGGCCGCACTGGCGATCTGGGCCGCCCCCGATTCCCGGTCCGCCGCGATTCTCGACAGGGTTGGCCAGGCGCTGTTCATGGGCGCATCGTAGGAGCCATGACGCTTGACCCGCTGCTCCAGGAGCTCAGGGGTGCGCCCGAACCGGTCCTTCGGCTTCGGAACGAGATGCCCGGACCCGACCCTCGAGTGCTGGCGCTCCTGTCCGGCTCGTTCGACCCTCTGACCATCGGGCACGCGGCGCTGGCAGAGGCTGCACTGAACCACGCAGATCTCGTGCTCTTCGTCTACTCGGTGCGCACGCTGCCCAAGGAGGAGGGCGTTCCTGGGCCGCTCCTATCGGAGGACGAGCGAGTGGCCGTGCTCGAGGCGTTCTCCCAGCCGCGGCCAGGGATCGAGCCGGCCCTCTGCTCCCACGGGCTTCTGACGGAACAGGTGGATGCGGCCGCGGCGCGGTTCCCATCGTCCGACCTCGCGCTCGTCATGGGATCGGACAAGGTCCGCCAACTTCTGGACCCCAAGTGGTACGAGGATCGAGAGCTTGCGTTGCGACTCCTCTTTTCGCGGGCCAGGGTTCTCTACGCGGTGCGGAGCGGGGACGACGGCGTGGTAGAGGCGCTGCTCGAGCAGCCCCAGAACAGCCCGTGGCATGACCGGTTCGTACGGCTCGATGTCCCTCCGGAGGTCGCAGCGGTCTCCTCCCGGCTCGTCCGGGATGGGCTCGTCACCGGACGTGATGTCACCCCGCTCGTGCCATTCGAAGCACGTGCCCTGCTCGAAGGCAGGCGGCCACCCGCTTGAGTCCCGAGGGCTGGGCGACATGGCCCGCCTGCTCGCCGTCCCGGTACCGTACAACTCAGCAAGAGGTGGTCCCCGTGACGGCTATCCTGTGCGCATGACCGACGCCGAGGCGGCCCGGGCGTTCTTCGCGGCCCTCTCCGACCGGATCGACGGCCGCCTGTTCGGAGTCCGTGAGCCGGTCCGGCTGGTGCTCATCGGTATCCTCACCGACTCGCACGTGCTCATCGACGACGTCCCGGGGGTGGGGAAGACCACGCTGGTCCGCATGCTGGCGAGCCTCCTGGGCCTCCGGTTCGCGCGGATCCAGTTCACCCCGGACCTGATGCCGTCCGACATCACCGGGACCAGCGTCCTCAACATGAAGACGCAGGAGTTCGAGTTCAGGCCCGGGCCCATCTTCACCGAGGTCCTCCTGGCCGACGAGATCAACCGGGCGACGCCCAAGACTCAGGCGGCGCTGCTCGAAGCCATGCAGGAGCGCCAGGTCACCGTGGACGGAGTGACGTATCCGCTGCCCGATCCCTTCTTCGTCCTGGCCACCCAGAACCCCGTGGAGCTCGAAGGAACCTTCCCTCTGCCGGAGGCCCAGCTGGATCGTTTCCTCCTGCGCGTTCGGATCGGGTATCCCGACGAGGAGGAAGAGCAGCGGATCCTCACCGTTCCGCGGGAGAACAGGACCGTACCCGCCTCGTCGGTGCCAGAGGCTCCGGAGCTGGCCGGGCTCCGCAGACTTGTCGACTCCGTGCGGCTGGAGGAACCCGTCCGCCGATACATCGTTCGGGTGGTCAGGGCCACCCGGGATCATCCAGATCTCCAGGTGGGTGCCAGCCCCAGATCCGTGGAGCACATGGGCGACGCCGCACGGGCCAGGGCGCTCCTCACGGGCCGGGACTACGTGCTCCCGGATGACGTCAAGGCCCTGGCCGAGTCAGTGTGGTCGCACCGGCTCGTCCTGACCACGGACGCGAGGATCCGCGACCGCACGACCGCGGAGGCCCTCCGGGACGTCCTGGAGCAGGTCGCCGTCCCGGTCGAGTTCCAGGGGGCCTGAGGCAACGGACACCCCCGACCGACGCGGAGCCCTCCTCGCGCTGGCGCTGCTGCTCGGGCTCATCGCGGTGGGGACGGGAAACACCAACCTGTTGCTGTGGTGTGTTGCCATCGCCTCCATCGCCGGAGCCATGGGGGCGTGGACCCGAGCAGCGTGGAAAAAGGTCTCTGTCACAGCACGATTCCAGCCTTCTCGGGCCTTCTCCAGCGAGACGGTCAATCTGATGGTGCGTATCAGCAACGGCAAGCGCCTGCCGTTACCCCACGTCCGAGCCAGGATCTGGCTGCCCCCCGGCCTTCGTCCGGCGGGTGGGACCAGCGAGATGACTCATACCATCCGAGGATTCCAGAGAGACTTCTCCATGCCGGGGCGCAGCGAACTGGTCCTCGATCTGCCCGTGAAGGTCCGAAGGCGCGGGGAGTACTGGCTGGAGCAGGTGCTGGTGCGGGTCTCGGACCCGTTCGGCTTCGCTCCCCTCGAGCGCAAGCGCACACCGGACGCCGATCTGTTGGTCATGCCGGAACCCCGGATCGGCTTGCCGATGCGTCTGCTCCGGCGGTTGCCCTTCGGGACGCCGGCTCAGGCTTCCCGGATGTTCGAGGATCGCGAGCGTTTCGCCGGGGTTCGTCCCTATGAGCCCGGCGATCCGCTCAACCGCATCCACTGGAAACTCACCGGCCACGTGGGCGGCCTCCACACCAAGTTGTTCGAGCCGACGCGATCCGCCGACGTGTTGTTGCTACTGGACCTGGCCACAGGGGAGCCGTTCTGGGACTCGATCTACCCGGAGATCGCCGAGGACACCATCGGTTGGGCCTCCTACCTTGCCCGCCAGGCCATCGGATCCGGGTGGCGGGTGGGGCTTGCCGTGAACACCCACATGACTCGAGGCCGGGGACCGATCCGGGTTCCTGCCCATGCTCGCAAGGGACAGGAAGCATCCCTCTTCGCCGCGCTGGCTCGCATGCCGAACGAGGCCACCTCAGACCTCGCCCCGATCCTCCGGGAAGCCGGGCGGACCATGGGCAAGAACACGACGGCCGTGGTCATCTCCCCCCGCCCCGGTCCGTGGCTCGCGCACGAGATGGCCGCCCTCCACCGACGAGGGGTCGACGTGCTCCACCTGTCTCCGCTGGAGGCGGCGCGATGAGCCGCGCGGCGGACAGCACCGCGGGACCGGACCGCGTCGATGCGGCCGGGCAAGCTCTCGACCGGGCCAGCGTGCTCCCCGCCATGCTCGCCGCCCTCGCTGAGAGCGCGGTGATCTACCTGCCCCTTCACGATGTGGCGGTCAACGAGGGGCGGGTGATCGCCGGGCCGATGGTCCACTACTCGCTGTTCCTCCTGGTGTTCGCCTGCGGTGTCGCCGTGGCCACATGGCGCCGAGGCTCCTCGAGGTTCCTTCCGGCTGTGGCTGCCTCCGCCGTGGCCATCGGCGTGGTCCAGGGAATCTTGTGGGGCACCGGCGACGCGGTGACCGCTACCGCCTCCGTCGTGCTGTGGCTGTTGGTGGCGGCGCGCGTCTTCACCCTCGCTCTCCGAGACTGGCGAGACCCGATCGGCACCTCATTCGGCGTGGGGTCGGGCGCGCTACTGGTGGAGATCATCTCGATGGGCGGCTTCGCCGAGGCCCGCGCGGTGCTCCCCTTCGCGGTGACGCAGTTCTTTCTCGCCTCGCTCGCGTCCCGCGCCGCCAGTCTTCGCCTCAGCGCACGGCAGGTGACCATCGCTCGGGCCGAGCCGACGGAAGAGGGCCAGTCCGGTCGCGGCCTCGGCGGCAGGATCGGAATGGGCCTCCTGGCGATCGCGGCCCTCGGGCTGCTCATGGCCGTCGCCGTGGTCCTGGGTGGCCGGCACGGCGGCCTGTTCCTGCTGGGCAAGGCGATCCTGTCGGTGGTGCTCCCGGTCCTCGCCTACTTGCTCGCGCCCGTGATCCGACTCCTTGTGGAGGCCCTGATGTGGCTGTTCGGGCTCATTCACATCGACCTCTCTTCCCTCCGGTCGCTAGCACGCACGATCGACAAGTTCCGAGCTCGGCCGCCTGAAGCCACGAGTCCGGGGGGTGGGGTGGTAGGCCGAGTGTTCGCCCTGCTGCTGCTCCTTGCGCTGGGGTACCTGCTGGTCCGGACGATCCGGATGCGATGGCTACGCTTTGAGCGGAAGGGACCGGCGGATGAAGAACGCCCTGAAGCCATGCCGGTATCGGCCTTCTCGCCGAGGCGTCGGCGATGGGGCCGGCGGACCCGGCAGGAACTGCCGGCCGATACCGTTCGCCGGTGGTATGCGGAAGCGCTTCTGATCCTCGACCGGCTCGGGCTGCCGAAGGCTCCGTCGCGGACGCCCGGCGAGTACCTGCGAGACGTGACCTTCGCCTTTCCCGAGTGCGCTGCCGGATTCACCGCGCTGACCAGGGCGTACGAAGACGTCCGGTACGGCAGCCGGACGTTCGAAGGGGATACGCTGGAGAAGCTGGAGGCGAACCGGCGGCTGGCGATGAGCGCACTGAGCAAGGCGGACCGGCTGGAAGAAGCACCCGGTGAGGAGGGCACATGATCGAGGTCAGGCGGGATCGGGACATCTACGACAGGGAAGGCGGATGGTTCCGCGCCAGGTGGCATTTCTCGTTCGACGAGTATCGGGATCCGAAGTGGACACAGTTCGGTTCGCTGCGTGTGTTCAACGATGACCGATTGGTGCCCGGTGTGGCCTGGCCGATGCATCCCCACCGGGACATCGAAGGGCTCACCTACGTGGTCGAGGGGAAGTTCCGCCACGCCGACAACCTGGGCGGCGATTACCGTATCCTGCCCGCGGGGTCGGCCCAGCGGATGACGCTGGGCCGGGGCAGCTGGCACTCGGAGCAGAACGCGTCCGAGACCGAACCGATGCGGTTCATCCAGATGTGGATCCTGCCTCGGGAGCAGGGACTCGACCCCTCGGTGGAGCAGAAGGTGTTCACCAAGGAAGACCGGGCAGGTCGACTCCTCCGGGTGATCTCGCCGGAGGGAGGAGACGCCGTGCTCGTGCATCAGGACGCCAGCGTGTACGTGTCGTCACTCCCGACGGGCACCTCGGTGAGCCACAAGTTCGGCCAGGAGCGGGGCGGCTACCTGTACCTGGTCGAGGGAGCCATCCGGCTGAACGGGGAGGAGCTCCACACCGGCGACGCGGCGAAGATCCAGGACGAACCCGAGATCACGATGGAGGCCGAGCAGCCCAGCGAGCTGATCATGGCCGAGGTTCGCCTGGACGACTGAAGTCATGCCGCAGTAGGCCACTTCCCCTCGCTCAAGGGGAGGTCCCCTGGCTCCGACCCTTTCAACAAGACCGCCAGGGCGGGGTTCTACGGGATCGGAGGTCTTCCCTCCTTCGCCGTCGTCGCCTACGACTACCATCGGGGTCCGGCCGACACGCCGGAGTCGATCATGCGAGGGCTGGCAAGCGGCGGCTCGGGTTCCGGGACCGGATCCTCGGTCGATCTGTCCAGGATCGCCACCGACTCTGCCGGAGGCGTCCCGTACCGGTGTGTGGGGGGTCGCGGGACAGGCCGGCGGCGCCATCTGCATGTGGGAAGAGACCGACATCCTTGGAGTGGTACTGGGATTGAACCAGGGAATCCCTCAGGCGCGGCTTCTCACCGACACGGTGCGAAGCGCGGTCGAAAGTTGAGGCTTCCTGAGGCTTCCTCTCAGCCTTCAGGCTCTGTTTGACCCTGGCCCGCTTCGGCTGATCCTTCATCGCCAGACGTGAGCTCGGCACCTATGGCGTGATAGCCCCCGTCGACGTGGATGATCTCGGCGGTGATTCCCCTGGACCAGTCGGACAGCAGGAAGGCGATGGTTCGAGCGACAGGCTCCGGATCGGTCACATCCCACCCCAGCGGGGCGCGCTTCCCCCAGGAAGCCGCGAGGATGTCGAAGCCGGGAATGCCCTTGGCCGCCATGGTCCGGAGAGGGCCGGCGGAGACTAGGTTCACCCTGACCCCCTTCGGTCCCAGATAGCGGGCCAGGTACCGGGCCACCGACTCCAGGGCAGCCTTGCTCACGCCCATCCAGTCGTAGATGGGCCAAGCGACGGACGCGTCGAAGTCCAGGGCGACGACGGAACCGCCATCGCTCATGAGCGGGAGCATCGAGGTGGCGATGGCCTTCAGCGAGAACGCGCTGGTCTGAAAGGCCGTCCGGGCGCTCTCCCAGGGAGTGGTGAGGAAAGCGCCCCCCAGCGCATCTTCTGGGGCGAAGGCGATGGCGTGCAGGAACCCATCCAGGGTCCCCCATCGACCCTTCAGTTCGCCGGCCACGGCCTCGATCTGGGCCTGGTCGTTGGCGTCCATCTCCAGGACGTCGGGCGGAGCGGGGAGGCGGCGGGCCGTCTTCTGGGTGAGGCTCATGGCTCGGCCGAAGCCGGTGAGCACGATCTCCGCGCCCTGCTCCTGGGCCAGGCGAGCGGCGTTGAACGCGATGCTCTGAGGCGTGAGCACGCCCGTGATGAGGAGCTTCTTCCCTTCCAGCAGCATGTCGGGTGGAGTCTATGAGGTCGAGGGGTATACGGGACGAGAAATGAGCTACGTGAGCTCGATCTCCATGCCCTCGTACGACAGGGCCAGTCCATTCCGCTCCTGCCCCCACAGCTCTCGCGCCCGCACCAGCATGGCCTCGAGTTGGGCGTCCGAATGCAGGGGGTCGTGGTGGAACATCAGCAGCCGGCGCACCTTCGCCACCAGGGCGAACGTGACCGTGTGGGCGATGCTGGAATGCCCCCAGCCGACCCGCCCGGGATACTCCTCCTCGGTGTATTGGGCGTCGTGGAACAGGACGTCTGCCCGCTCAGCGATGGCATAGCCAGAGATCCAGTCCGGAGGGACGGTGGCCAGGTCCACTCCGAGGGCGGGCTCGTGGTCCGAGATATAGGTGAGGACCTTCCCGTTCTCTTCCAACCGATACCCGACGGTGGGGCCCGGGTGGTTCACGGGCTGTGCCTTGAGCCGTACCGCCCCGAGCTCCCACTCGTCCTCCGGGACGTCGTGGAAGGCGACCCTCGCGGGGATCTGGTCAAGATGGATGGGAAACAGGGGCGGCGAGAAATAGGCGGCCACGCGATCCCGGAGCGAGTGGCCGGGCGAGGCGGGCCCCCAGATGTGCAGCTCGCATTCCTTGTCCCAGACCGGTCCAAAGAACCCGAGACCCTCGATGTGGTCGAGGTGCAGATGGGTGAGGAGAAGGTCGATCCGCTTCGGCCGGTTGCCGTCGAGGGCGAGGCCGAGGCCACGGATGCCCGTGCCGGCGTCGATCACGATGAGCTGGTCGTCGACGGTCCTGACCTCGACACAGGACGTGTTTCCTCCGTACCGAACCGTCTCCGGTCCGGGCGCGGCCAACGAGCCGCGGCATCCCCACACCTTGGCTTTCACGGCGAGGCCCGCCCCTTGCCCTCGTCCTCGCCGTGTTCCCAGAACACTGCCATGGCCCCCACGAACTCGTCTCTCCTGGCGAAGAATGGGAGAGCCGTAACCGCGATGCCCCGGCTGGCACCATCCGCGCTCCGAATCCGGATCTTCTCGTGGACGGGAACGTGCTCGTTGATGGCCCGGACGAGGGCAAGGTCCTCGGGCGGGATGGGCTCGTCCTCGAAGGTCGTGGGGGAAAACCTCGTCGACCAGTCGTCCATCTTCATCTCGCCCACCTCGGCGAACGTTCGTCCCAGGATCTCTCCGCACCGCTCGTTGAAGTAGACCAGGGTGCCATCCCGATCCACCACGAACGCCGCCGAGGCCAACTTGTCCGCCAGGTCCCTGGCCAGGATGAGGACCAGATCCTTCTGGGGCATCGGACTCCCTCCATTCGGTCGGCCGGCGAGCCGGACGCCTGAAGCCCGGCAAGGTTATTCGCTGGACGGCGCAAGCTCAACAGGCGGCCAAGGTGGGCTATTGAGGGGTTCGCCGGGCTGTTAACCGGTCCAAGCAACGGGTAGATTTTAGCTTCGATGGCATCCAAAGCCGACCGGATACCCGGGTCCCTGGAGATCGTCCGGAGGCGCGTTCGGACACTGCCCAAGCGATTCCGGGGGGAATCGGCCAACGGCCTCTCGGCCGAGTGGGAGCTTCGGGTGGGCGGGGAGTCCTTCGCCATCTCCGTGGCGGATCACGGATGCGCGGTCCGGGAGGGGCCCGGGCAGTCCCCCCAGGCCATCATCACGACCGAGCCCGACACCTGGCTGGCCATCGACGAAGGCCTCATCACCGGTGGCCAGGCCTTCCTGGAGCGAAGGCTCACTGCCCAGGGAAACCTGGACCTTGCGGTCAGGCTGGAGACCCTGTTCCGGCGGTACCGTCGAGCCCGGAAGCCCTCGGACATGGACCAGGTCGACGTCCAGGCCGACGGGCTCTCGCTCTCGTGCTACATGATGGGCAAGGGCGATCCGATCATCCTGTTGCATGGACTCGGGGCATCCAAGATCACCTGGCTGCCACTACTGGAGCCCTTGGCTGAGCGGCACCGGGTCGTCGTTCCAGACCTGCCCGGCCACGGGGAATCGGACAAACCCCGGCACGAGTACACGCCACGCTTCTATGCCAGGGTCCTCCGGCATCTGATGGATGGGGTCGGGGTGGACCGAGCCATGGTGATGGGGAACTCCTTGGGTGGGCGTATCGCGTTGGAGCTGGCTCTGCGGTCCCCCGGCAGGGTGGCTGCCCTGGTCTTGCTCGATCCGTCCGTTCCCGGGTTGCGATGGCGACACGTGATGGGTTTCAGCCGGGTGTTCCCCACCGAGATCGGGGCGATCCCATTTCCGCTCCGGGAGCGGTGGATGGAGGTGATGATCCGCCGGTTGTTCGCCCGACCAGACCGGTTGCCCTACGAGGGATATTCCGCCGCCGCCAGCGAGTTCATCCGGATCTATCGCGATCCCGTGGCCAGGATGGCCTTCTTCTCCACGCTCAGGCACATCGTGACGGAAAGGCCCGATTCCTTCTTCGCCTCACTGCGCCGGATCAAGCAGCCGGCGCTCATCATTTTCGGGGATCAGGATCGGCTGGTTCCTCCCAGGCTGGGGGTGAGGCTGGCCCAGCACCTCCCGAACTCCGAGCTGGTGGTGCTTCCCGACGTCGGCCACGTGCCTCAGTTCGAGGCCACCGAGGAAACCCTCGAGTTGCTCGCCTCATTCCTGACGCGCGTCGCTCGCCGCCAGCCCCGTTCCTAGCGCTCCGCGATCTCGTCGAGAGCCCTCTCGAATGCCTGATATGCCACATCGTCGAAGAGGACGAAGCGGACTTCCTCCACCTTCGTTCTTGCGCCCTTGACGGCCGCGACTGCGACGGGTGCGGCCTCGTCCAACGGGTAGCCGTAGACGCCCGTGGAGATGGCGGGGAAGGCCACTGTTCTCGCTCCAACTTCGTCGGCGACCCTGAGTGACTCGGTGTGGCAGCTCGCCAGGAGATGCGAGCGGTCTTCGGACTTCGAATAGACGGGCCCGACGGTGTGGATCACCCGGCGCGCGGGCAGCTTGCCGGCCGTGGTGGCCACCGCCTTCCCAGTGGGGAGCCCGTCGGCGTATCGCTCGTTTCGAACCTTCTTGCACTCCTGGAGGATCTCTGGCCCACCCCCGCGGTGGATGGCCCCGTCCACTCCGCCTCCCCCCATCAGCGAGGAATTGGCGGCGTTGACGACGGCATCCACTTCTTGCTGGGTGATGTCTCCCTTCACCAGCTCGATCTTCATGGCTTGATTCTTCCCCTTTCTCCTCCCCTTATCCTGGACCAGCGTGACGGACGACCATCCCCTCGGCACCAGAACCCGGCCCTTCAGCCGAAGGCGTCCGAACTACACGCTTCGGCGGATCATGGCCTTGCTGGTCCTGGCCGTGGCGATCGTCCTCGTGTCCAGGCTGATCTCGGGGGTCGTCTCGCTGTTCCAATCCGGCCGCGGTACCACCGTCACCACGCAGAGCGCAGGAAGCCCCTCGGTCAACCCAACCCCCATCCCTCCGCCCTCATGCGCCTACGGGAATCGTTTCGCCGCGTTTCGGGGGTACGACGAGTGGCAGGTGACGCTCGTCGACACGACCTACCACCTCCCCAAGGCGTATGTCCCTCCCGGCCTGAAGCCGATCTCGAAGGCGGGGTTCAAGGGTTCGCTGCTGGTCCGAGCCGAGCTGATCGACGACCTGGCAGCGCTCAGGGAGGCAGCCGCGAAGCACGGGACGCCGATCGATGTCGTGGCCGCTTACAGGAGCTATGACGGGCAGGTCGCGCTGTTCAAGCGGCGCGTGGAGGAAGTCGGGCACCGGGGGGCTCTGGCGAAGACGGCTCGGCCCGGCCACTCCGAACACCAGCTGGCAACGGCAGTCGACTTCAAGTCGGTCAGCCGGCGGGACGTCACCGAGAGTTGGGACCGCACACCCACGGGAGAGTGGGTCACCGAGAATGCCTGGCGCTTCGGATTCGTCCAGAGCTACCCACGAGGGCTCGAAGATGCAACGTGCTACGGCCACGAACCCTGGCATTACCGCTATTTCGGTCGGACCCTGGCGGAGCGGATCCACCGATCCGGGCTGACCGTCCGGGAGTTCCTGTGGAACGAGCAAAAAGGGGGCGCCTCTCCGATACCATGACCACCCGAAGAGGGGTCAAGGGGGGAAGGGGATCTCGGACGTGAGCCGGCTGTTGGAAGCGCCACCCCGAGGTCAGCCGCCCAGCCACCGCCGGCGTCCTCACTATGGCTTCCGCAGGCTGGTCGCCGTCCTGGTGCTGTTCACGCTGGGGGCGGTGGTCTGGCGGTCCGGAGTCGTCGAGTCCCTGTTCCACAACAGCAAGAAGGTCGAGACCGCCCCTTCGCCGTCGCCTCACCAGAGCGTGTCCAACGCGCCCAATCGCGCTTCCAATCCCGCGGCCACCTTGCCCCCGACTTCGGCAGCGGCCACGCCCGGCCCGATCAACACGAGGTTCCCGGGGCTGATCACGTTCCGGGGGAACGCCAGCCGGTCCTATTACGGCGAGGGGCCGCTCCCCCGGGATCCGAAGATCCTGTGGCGGTATCCGGCCTCGGGTGGTCTGTGCAGCAGCTCGAACAACCTCGGGAAGACCAAGGTTTGGTGCGGCACCGGCTGGACCGGCCAGCCCAACGTGATCCAGGCCCGGGATGGCAGGGTAGAGGTCCGGATCGGGGCCTACGACGGCGGCTATCACTTCCTGGACGGAAACACCGGGGAGCCGATCCGCCCCACGCTTGTTACGGGGGATCTGGCCAAGGGATCGGCCACCAGCGATCCCGAGGGCTACCCCCTCTACTACGCCGGGTCACGGGACAACTACTTCCGGGTGGTGGCCCTCGACCGGGCCAAGCCCACGGTGTTGTGGAGGATGAACGCCCACACCAGCGTGCCCAAGAAGGTATGGAACGACGACTGGGACGGCGCGGCCCTGGTGATCGGGGACTACCTGCTCGAAGGCGGGGAGAACTCCTGGTTCTACGTGGTCAGGCTGAACCGGCACTACGACAAGGACGGCCTCGTCCAGGTGAACCCGAAGTTCGTCATACGCGTGCCGGGGTGGGATCAGCAGCTGTTGAGGGATCTGGGCGACGAGGACGTGTCGATCGAAAACTCCGTGGCCTTCAGGAACGGCGTGGCCTACTTCGCCAACTCGGGTGGCCTGGTACAGGGCTGGGACATAAGCGACATCCTGCGAGGAGGGACGAAGTACAGGCGCGTGTTCCGGTTCTGGGACGGCGACGAGACCGACGCCTCCATCGTCATCGACAGGGAGGGATACCTGTACGTGGCCAGGCACGCTTCCTTCAACGTCCGGAGCCGGCCCCAGAAGCGCGACCATCAGGTCGGGAGCCTGATGAAGCTCGACCCTCGCCAGCCGAACGATCACGTCGTGTGGGACGTGCAGATCGGGGGCTTCTACCCGGACGGTGGGATCCTCTCCACCCCGGCCCTGTACCAAGGCACGGTGTACGTGATGGACACCGCCGGGGCGCTGGTGGCGGTGGACCAGCAGACGGGGAAGGTCCGGTGGAGGAAGTCACTGCCCGGGCCCACCTGGATGTCACCTGTGCCCATCGACGACCAGATCCTGGTGGGCGACTGCAACGGATACCTGCACAACTTCGACATCTCGAATCCGCGCAAGAAACCGAACGAGATCTGGCGCCTGAAGCTCGGTGGGTGTGTCGAGTCCACACCGGCGGTGTGGGACGGGATGATCTGGGTGGGAACCCGAGGGGGAGCCATCTACGGCATCGGCGACGCGAAATAGCTAACCGGGACTTCCTACCTCTCTGGCGGCTTCGGTGAACCAGGCCATGTGCTTGTTGAGCTGGTCGCCCGTGATGGCCTCGATCACGCCGAAGTTCTGGACCACGGCCTGCGCCCGCACCTGAAGGCGCTGGAACTCGTCTTCGCTCCTGATCTTGTTCAGCTCCGCCCTGTCGCCCCGGACGATGAAGAACCCCTCGAGGTCACCTCCGTGCGGCTGCAGGAAGAAGGGCTCTACCGAGGCGACCCGACCCGAGGTGACCAGGCCGACCAGGAACCGCAGCGATTCCCCGAACAGCTCTACGGACTTCTTCTCTCGGCCGGGGGCGGTCGCCCCCCAGCGGATGAACAGCGCAGAATCGGTCACTTTCCCCTCCTGGTGGGTCACGTTCGGGCACATCTGGAGCCCGGAATCGAAGGCAAGCATTCCATCCCAGAGCCAATGCGGACAAACCGATTCGGGGAGAAGGGATAGCGAGCCGGAAACGCCCAGGAGCCGGACGCGACCCTACGTCCAGGCGTCCGGCCAAGGCCCCAGCTGCGGCGTCGACGCTCCAACAGCCCCGGATTCGGCGGTTTCCATGAGACGGCCTCAGCCACCCCACCAGAAGATACGAGGAGCTCGGTCACGGGGCGTCGACCGTGACCCAAACGCTCCCCGCGCCGACCACTATCCCTGTGATGTTCCTCCCCACCGAGATCGTCCTCGCCGCTACCGGGGCTCCAAGGCGGATATGGTGGTGTCGCCGGTGTCGGGGACCCAGATCCGGGCGTCGCCCCCCTCCATAGCGCTTCCGGCTGCCACCCGGCCGGACCCTCACCAACGGGAATGGTTCGATCCACCCGGTTCCGGCCCAGATCAACCCGGGAGACCGTATCCCGGAGTTCGTGACCCAGACGGTGCCCTCCTCGACCGCGACGCCGCCCGGATTCCTGTCCGTCCTGATGACGCCAGCCAGCTTCCCGGTATCCGGGTCGATCCGCACCAGCCGGTCCACTCGGGCGAGGGACGGATGGGGCCTGGCCGCCTCCGGAGGTCTCCTGCTTTTCGCACCTCGTCCGAAGCCTCAGCCCGGGCCCCTCGGCCTATCGCGGTGATCCGATACGCTGGGTTCGTGGAACTCGAACCGCTCCAACCGGGCTACAGCGCTCCGGCTATCTCTAGCATCGACTTCTCGACCGGGCCGAGGGTCCTTTTCTTCTACAAGGTCACCTGTCCTGTGTGCCAGATGGCCGCAGCCCCGGCGGGTCGGTTCGAGCAGGCGTACCCGGGGCGGATACAGGGGATCGGGCAGGACCCGGAGGAGAAGCTGGCCGAGTTCGACCGTACATATGGGATGGGATTCCCCTCGATCGCCGACCTCTCGCCGTACGAGGTTTCCAACGCCTACGGCATCCGAACCGTGCCTACGACCTTCCTAGTGGACACAGATGGCTCCATCCGGGATGTCGTGGAGTCATGGGACCGCGATGGGCTGAATCGCCTGTCGAAGGAGCTCGCGTCGCTGCTGGATGCCGAAGCCGCCAGCATCTCGGAGTCGAGCGATGGGCTCCCGCCCTTCCGCCCCGGGTGAAGCTCCAGGAACACGCGCTAGGTCTGGCGCGCTACCCGGGAGCCGAAATTCGCGGTGTCGGCACGGCGCATTAGACTCTTCCGTCATGCCGCAGGTCATGCTTCGCCCACCCCTCCGCGAGCTCGCAGGCGGGCAGGGGACGCTTGACGTCGAGGGCGCGACCCTGCGCGAGATCATCTCCAGGCTGGAGGCCTCGTATCCCAAGCTGACGGGGTGGGTGGTCGACGAGCAAGGTTGCGTGCGGCCTCACGTGACTCTGTTTCTGAACGGGGAGCGCGCCGGACTCGAGACCCGGGTCTCGCCGGGTGACAGGATCCACGTGCTCCCGGCGATCTCCGGAGGTGCCGTCGAAGTGGCCGATCCAGACATCGAGACTCAGCTCCAGAGCGTCTGGCCCGAGCCGGCCGAGGAGGCCGAGGTGTTGGCGGGGACCCGCAAGGGGCTCTTCATCCTTCGCGGGCCTCGGGGTGGTCCCATGGAGCAGGTCGATCGCAAGTTCAGCGGCGTCGTCGTGGAATTCGCCATGCGCGATCCTCGCTCGGGGACGTATCTGGCGGCCGTCACCCACGGCCAGTTCGGGCCGCAGCTTTACTACACGCAGGATCCGTTGGGGGGGTGGGAGCAGGCGACGGGCCCGGCGTTCCCGGAGGATGCCGGTTCTGCTGTCGAGCGGATCTGGGTCATCCGGACCGGCGAGGAGCCCGACGTCCTGTGGGCCGGCGTCGCACCCGCGGCCCTGTTCAAGAGCGAGGATGGCGGCCGGACGTGGGAGCTGAACCGGGGGCTGTGGGATGAGCCCAGCCGGCCGAGCTGGCAGCCCGGGGCAGGCGGCATGTGCCTCCACTCGATCTGCACGTGGCCCGGGGAACCGGATCGGATCGCCATCGGCATCTCGGCGGCGGGCGTGTGGCTCTCGGATGACGGCGGCAAGTCGTGGCGGCGGGGGAACAAGGGTCTTGTGGCCCGCTACATTCCGGAGGAAGCGCGGGAGGGCGCCGTCGACCTGTGTGTGCACAACATGCACCGGGCGCCACTGGAACCCGCCACCCTGTATATGCAGTTCCACGGCGGCGTGTATCGATCCGACGACGCCGGGGAGAGCTGGGTGGACATCGGGTCCGAAGGCGGGCTGCCGTCGGACTTCGGCTTCCCTATGGTGGTAGACCCCAACGATCCCGATCAGGCCTTCGTCATTCCGCTCCAGGGAGACTTCGATCGGGTCACGCCGGAAGGACAGGTCAGGGTCTACGGAACGAGCGACCGGGGGGAAACCTGGACGGCGCTCGACCAGGGCCTGCCCCGGGACGGCGCCTTCCTCACCGTGCTCCGTCAGGCGTTCGGTCACGATGGCAGGGACCCGCTCGGCTTGTACTTCGGGGCCGAGTCCGGTGAAGTGTTCGGCTCTGCAGATGGCGGGGCCACGTGGTCGACCGTGGCCGAGCACCTCGCTCCCGTCCTGTCCGTTCGCTGCTCGTCGTAGCCTCAGACACGCTCCGACAGGTAGGCCTGGCCCAGCTCGCGCAACCGTGTGTGCGTGCCTCGGTAGACGTCCCCCTCGGGCAAGTAGTCCTTGCGGAGCTTCGAGACGACCGTGTAGTTCGGGTCGACCACATTGGCCAGCGGGGTCTCGCTCGCCTGCGTCAGGAGCTGGTACGCGTCGAGCCGATCCATGCGAAACTCGGCCCCGAGGAAGTCGATCAGGTCCACCTGGGAGATGCGGAAGGCGTCCTCCAGCGGCCTGGCGGACCCGGTGCTCATCAGGTGGGTATCGTTCTCGAGCCTCGGCCACGGCGTGGTCACACCCTTGATGAGATCGACGATGACCACCGTGTCCATGGCAGCCTCGACGGCGACGCCACAGCTCTCGCCCTCGCCCTGCCTGGCGTGGCCGTCCCCGATCGAAAAGAGCGCACCCGTGACGTTCACGCCCAGGTAGCAGGTGGTACCGGCGCGCATCTCGGGCGTATCCATGTTCCCCCCGTAGTAGTCGGGCACCAGCGACGAGCGAGCCTCGAAGTTGGCCGGCGCCACCCCGACCGTGCCGTGCATCGGGTCGAGAGGTAGTTCGACCGAGTGGTCGCCGCGGAGGGCCCGGTAGGTCACCGTCCGCCGCTTGGCATCCACCTCGTACATCCAGACGAGCTCGTCCAGCGGCTCCTGAAGGCCGGCCGTGGCGTGCGTCTGGGTCAGGGAGCCGAACAGGGGGATCGTCGTTGACGCCGCCCAGTCCCTGGTGGGTTCGATCGAGACGAAGTGCAGGGCCAGAGTGTCGCCGGGTTCGGCCCCCCCGACCTCGAACGGGCCGGTCTGTGGGTTGACGAAGGGGAACTCGATGACCTTCGTCACCAGATCGTCCGGGCCTCGGACCTTCCCTCCGAAAGCGTCTTCGGTCCAGAGCTCCAGGATCGTGCCGGGCTCGACCTTTCTGACGGGCTTCACCCCACCGAACGTCCAGGCGAACTCAGAGGGATCGGGCCGGTAGGTGAGAACGCCCATGTCAGACCCTCCTAAGCCGGGGCGGAGGGCTCAGGATACGCGGCCGGAGCCGCCGGCTCTTCGATGAAGATTCGACCCGTGTCTCTTATCCGTTCTGGACGCGTCGCGTAGAGATAGATCAGGTAGATCACCCCGACCCCCATCCCGATCCCATCGATCGGACCGACCAGGGTGAAGGGCGCGGGCAGCTTGGTGACGAAGCTGAACACGGACTTCCCGATGCCCACCGCGGTGAAGAAGGCCGGAACGAACGCGGCGATCCCGGCGAGGGGGATCAGACCGTGCAGCAGGATGTTGAACTCGCTGCGGCGCTCCCGCAGGTAGAAGAGCAGACAGGCCAGGTCTACCAGCATGTAGATGCCGATGATGATCGCCACGTCGATCGTGGCCACCAGGACGAAGGCCACAGGAAACGGTCCGTACTTGGCGCCCAGCCACAAGGAGAGCCCGATGCCGACGACGAACTGAGCGAAGACAGCGACGTCCGGCGACTTCCATCGGGGGTGGATGTGGGCGAAGATCGACGGAAAGACCAGTCGGATCCGCCCCATCGCGTACCAGGTCCGCGTCGTTGCATTGGATGCCGCGTTCGAGTTGGCGATGGCCGAGTTGGCGATGGCCAGGAACACCAACACCCAGCCGGCCCCCCACACCTTCCGTGCGAGGCCGTCCCACGGGTTCCCACCGCCGAAGCCGGCGAATCCGGCGAACTTCCCGGGCCCGAAGTTCACGACTGCCGCGTAGGTGGTCAGGACGTAGAAGATCCCGATGCCTATGCAGGAGTACACGACGGCCAACTTGATGTTCCGGCGTGGATCTCTGGTCTCCTCGGCGAGGGGGGCGGCGGCCTCGAACCCGATGAAGGCCAGGATCGTGTAGATGGACCCGGCCACGACTCCCGAGAACCCCGTGAAACCCTTTGCCGTCGCGAACTTCGTCCCGAACACCGCGAGATCATTGGCGCTCCCGGCCTTCGCGATGAGCCAAATGGCCAGAGCCGTGAACACCCCGATCTCGAACACCCCGATCAACGTGCCTGTCCGCGCGCTGATCTGGATGCCGAAATATCCGAGTACGAACACGACAATGGCCGCGGCCAGTGCCGAGATCCACCACCACTGGCTGTAGCGCCACCCGAACTCTTGGTGGAGAACGGTTGCCACCAGATGGCCGAAGATCAGATAGAGGAGAGGAGCCACCAGCGGCTCGACGAAGGCGTATCCCCAGGCCACCAGAAAGCCGACCGCAGGGTGGATGCCCCGGGCCGTGTAGGTGTAGAAGCTGCCAGCAGACGGAAGATGCCTGGCCAGCTGCCCGATGGAGATGGCCACGAGTAGGCATCCGACCAGCGCCAGGATGACCGCGAGCGGCAGCGCGCCGGCCGCGAACCCCGCACCCGCAATGATCGAGAAGGCCACGGCGGCGGCCGGGGCCATGTGCGTGATCGACTGGAACAAGACCTCTCGAAGGCCGATGGCCTCACGGGCCAGCCCCGTTGACGGAGCGGTTCGCTCCACCGCGCACCTCCTGTTAGACGATGCGGGCAGCCGGGGAAGGCGAGCGTGCCTATTGTGAGCGTGGCGGGCTCGGAAGGAAAACTAGCCCGCGGGTCCGCCCAGAGCCGGGAACGTGGCGATCCGCCAGGCCGTCAGGGCTACACCGGCGGCCACGAGGATGATGAGCCCAACCACCTGGACGAATGGACGAAATGTGCGTGGCCCGAACCCCTCCAGGACGCTGGCGAGCAACGCGCCGGCCACCAGCCCTCCAAGGTGCGCCCGCCAGTCGATGCCGGGGATGGAGAAACCGAGGATCGCGTTCAACGCGATGAGCATCAGCGCCCATCGGAGGTTGGCGGAGGCCATGGGCGAGGTCCGGCGCCGGTAGTTGAACGCCACCCACGCGCCGAGGAGTCCGAAGATCGCGCCGGAGGCGCCGACGCCGACCTCGCCGACGGGTCCCAGGGCGAACGACGTCACGCTCGCCAGGAAGCCCGCGATGAAGTAGATGGCGACGAACCGGAGCTTGCCGAAGGCGTCCTCGACCAGGAAGCCCAGCAGGTAGAGCGCGTAGGAGTTGAACGCCAGGTGGATCAGCCCGGCGTGCAGGAACATCGGGGTGATCAGGCGCCAGTACTGGTGTCCCAAGGCGATAGCCGGCGGGTAGAGGGCCCCGAGGTCGAAGAGCTTTCGCTCGCTGGGTCCGCCGAACAGAGAGCCCGAGCCTCCAACGACGACCTCGACCACGAACATGGCGATGTTCACCATGAGCAGCGAGATGGTGATCGAGCCCGGGCGCCCCAGGAAGAAGCGAACCCGCATCCGCCTTCTGGGGGCGGTCCGGCGAGCCTCGGCAACGCACTCCGGACATTGGTAGCCGACGGGAGCCGGAGTCATGCAATCGGGGCAGATCGGCCTGCCGCATCTGGTGCAGTGCACACCCGTGACTACTCGAGGATGCCGGTAACACGTCTCGAGGATGAGGCCGGCCGTTCGCTCGGGCGGGTCCTCGGGGTCGGGAGGCAGCGGGCCGCTCTCCTCCGGGGGGCGCTCGTCCATACCGAGCGATGCTACAGGGCCCGGCTGGGAACGCATCCGAACACTGAGGCAGGGCTGGGTTGCGGAGTGGTGGGGTAGGCTCGAAGACGATGAAGGTCGGTGCTGGACTGTCGACGGATCCGGTCGCGCCCACAGCCACCACGGAAGCTGCCCTCGCTGCGGCGGAAAGGCTGGAGGGCCGCCCGACAGATCTTGCCGTAGTGTTCGCGTCGATACACCACGCATCTGCGGCCGATCAGGTCTTGGAGGCCGTGCAACGAGCCGCGTCGCCGGCAGCCCTGATCGGTTGCATAGGGGAGGCGGTGGTGGCCGGGGCCAGGGAGGTGGAGGCAGACCCCGCCGTCTCCGTGTGGCTCGGTGCCTTTCCCGGCCGGGCCGAAACCTTCCACATGCAGTTCGTGAGCACGAAATCCGGCGGTGTGTTCGCCGGGTGGCGATTCCATCAGGAGAGAGCCGGGCCGACACCGGTCCACCTGATGATCTGCGACCCGTTCACGTTCCCCGCCGATCTCCTCCTGACCCACCTGAACGAGGCCGTGCCGGGGATGACCGTGGTCGGTGGCAACGCCAGTGGCGGGGCTCAGGCCGGGCAGACGATCCTGTTCCAGGATCGCCAGATCCACCGGGAGGGCGCAGTCGGCGTTCGCCTGCCCGGATCGATGGGCGTTCGGACCCTCGTCTCTCAGGGGTGCCGGCCCATCGGGGACGCTCTGGTGGTGACCCGCGCCGAGCAGAACGTCGTGTTCGAGCTGGCCGGCCGGCCTCCCCTCGAACGGCTGCGCGAGACCGTGGCCGCCCTGGCGCCGCCGGATCGAGAGCTGGTCTCACACGGCCTGCACGTCGGTAGAGCCATCGACGAGTACAAGGCCGAACAGGGTACGGGCGACTTCCTGGTTCGAGGGGTCATCGGCGCGGACCCGAACACAGGTGCCGTCGCCGTTGGCGAGCATTTCGAAGTGGGCCAGACTCTGCGCTTCCACGTGCGCGACGCGGCTACGGCAGACGAGGAGCTGCGAGCGCTCCTCGAGCGAGAGGTCGGCGAGATGCCCGGCCGCCCGGCTGGTGCGCTGTTGTTCACCTGCAACGGACGGGGCTCGCGGCTGTTCCCCACGCCCGATCACGATGCTCGGCTGGTGTCCTCATTTCTGGGTGGCGTTCCCCTGGCCGGGTTCTTCTGCGCCGGTGAACTTGGTCCGGTCGGTGGGAAGAACTTCGTCCACGGGTTCACGGCGAGCCTGGCGGTCTTCCTCGACGACGAGGGTCCACGAAAGGGCGCCTCGGCTTCTTAGCTGGAATCCCACGCGACGACCCGGGTGATGTCGATCGCCACGACCGGGCCCGAGGGCGGGTCCGCCCGATACTGCGGATACTTCTCGGCCAGCGCGTCCAGCGCGCGGTCCGCCTCGTCCTCGTCCTCGACGGTGCGGGCGTGGCCGGTGATCCTCACCCACCACAGCCGCGACCAATCCTCCTCATAATGATCGGCCACGAGCTGCACGTTCGGGTTCGCCTCGATGTTCCGAAGACGCTTCAGATCTCGCGTGCGCTTGGGCTTACGATCGACCGCCCAGTACACCGTCTCGCCCGCTACCACGAACACCACCGGAACCACGTGCGGGAGGCTTCCTCGGTCGGCCGTGGCGAGATGCCCGGCGCGGGCGCCGGCCAGCCGGCGGAGGGCGTCGTCGCGATCCATCGGTGCACGATAGCCCGACGCCACCTGCCGACGCCTGCTACCCCTCTAGGACGCCCTCCAAGGTGAGGAGCGTGACCTTCCTGTCCAGCCCTCCGGTGTAGCCGCCGAGAGCGCCCCCGGAGCGCAGCACCCGGTGGCACGGCACCACGATGGGAACCGGGTTCGAACCCAGGGCGTTGCCCGCCGCCCGCATACCCCGAGGGCTGCCGGCCGCCGCCGCGACCTCGCTGTACGTGGTGACGCTGCCGAACGGTATGCGGGCCGTCTGCTCCAGAACCTTGCGGCGGAACCCGTGGAGCGGACTCATGTCCACCCGAACGGTGAATCGCTTCCGTTTCCCAACGAAGTACTCCTCGAGCTCCCGTCGGATATCGTCGGTTGCACTGGGCGCCTCGAGGATCCTCGGAGATACCTCGGCTGCGAGCTCCTGCAGGCTCAGGTCGACGTCTCGATCCGGGTAGTCCAGCCGGACCAAGCCCCGGGGGGTCACCGCCACCATCAGCCGGCCGAACGGGGAGTCGGCAAATCCGTACGCCACATCCAAGAGTCCTTCCCGCGCGGCCGCCTCGGCCAGGCGGGTCGCCGCCCGCTGCGATGTGTTCTCAATGTCTTTCACGATTGGTCCACGCCTCCCTCAGCTTCTTGAGCGCCTGATACACGTTGGCTCTGGCGGAATCCACCGAGCTTCCCATCGCCGCCGCCAGTTCCGCATAGGGCCGATCCAAGAGGACCCGGTGCACCAGGGCCACCCGCTGCATCGGTGGCAGCTCCAAGATGTCGTTCCACAACGGCTCGTCGATCCATCCGCCGAGCGCTTCGGACTCCGCATCCGAGGCGGGCCCCGCCTGCCCCACGAGCAACTCTGTCACGTCCGCAACCGGCTCCGCTCGCTTGTTTCGAGCCCTGGCGGCGTCGATCGCCTTCCTGGTGGCGATGGCCAGGATCCACCCGCGGAGGTTGTCCGCGTGGCGCAGGTTGGGGTAGGCGCGCATGGCCGCCAGGAACGTCTCCTGGAAGCAATCGTCTGCCTCGTTCGGGCCGACCGCGCCCACCAGGAACCTGTACACGAGGGTTCGGTGTTCGTCGAGGAACGATTGGAACGGAGGGATCGAGGCCGGTCGCTGGCCCCGCTCGGCTCGCGTCCTACCTCTGCCGTCCCGGGCGGGCAGATGCGGTGGCAGCCGGGCCTCCTCCCCCATGTGGTCGGCCGCACTGCCCCTTCTTCTGGTCACAAGCATCGACATGGAAAACGCGCGGGAGCGCTCGGATGTGAAACGGCGCGGGTCACACGGGGGGCCACGGGTAGGCCCGGCGATGGCCCGGCCGGGGAAACCTACCCGTCGCGGCCAGCCCCTCGGCCCTGCGAACCGTGGCGTCGACCTCTCGCTCGGACAGCATGCCGAGGAGCGACTGGCGAAGCGCTCCCGATCGAATCTCGCCGGCCACGCGTCGCAGGTCCTCCCGTTGCCTCCGGGGGATGGCTTGCCCGGCGAACTCCCAGATCACGGTGCGGAGTTTGGGCTCGGTGCTGAAGCACACGCCGTGATCGACCACCCAGATCGTTCCGTCCTCGGCACGCAGACAATGGCCGCTCTTGCGATCGGCATTGTTGGCCACCACGTCGAACGTCGCCACCGGCATGAACTCGTCCAGGCAGAGCACTCTCAGAGTGAAGAAGTGCTGTCGGGGGTCCGCTTCGACGAAGAGCTGCAGCGAACCCGGGCCCATCGGGCCGTTACGCAGGACGGTGGGGGGCACGTCGGGCCACCCCAGCGCCTGGGCGAGCATGTACGCCGCGACTTCACGATTGCACAGTGTCCCCTCGGGAAAATCCCACAGCGGGCTCTCGCCTTCGCGCGGTTTGTAGACGGCCAGGACCGTGCGGTCCAGGCCTCCCACTTCGGCCAGGAAGGTGTAGTTGGATGCCCGGGGCATCAGGCCGAGCGGCCGGATCTCTCCCTCGGTCAGGAGGTCGAGCGTCTCCGGGCGGTTCGTCGGCGCCATCCCCTTTCTACTCCGAACCGATCTTTCGGTGCCCGTTCAGAGCGGGACACTGATGGCCTTCGGGGTCGATGGGGTTTCGGCAGAGCGGGCACAGGGGCCGCCCGGCTGCGCACACCAGAGCTCCGTGGCGGGCCAGCGAGAGCATCTGCTCACGCGTGGCCCAGAAGCGGATCCGAGCCGGCTCGCGAGCGGCCACAGTTTCCAGCTCCTCGAGTTGGGTGATCGGGTCCATGTCATCGACGAGCACCTCGAGTTCCTCATCCTCTTCGCCTTCGCCTTCTTCTTCGTCGGAGACGTCGGTCTCCTCGTCCACCTCGCCGTCGGCCTCCAGCTCCTCGAGGCCGGCGATGGGGACGTCGAGGCCGAGCGCGGCGCCCTCCTCCCCGACTCCCTCAGCATCGCTGGCTTCGGCTTCCTCGTCCTCATCGAGGAGCTCTTCGGCCTCGAGCATCAGGAGATCGCGTTCCTCGTGGTACCCGATGGAGAGTCGCCCCGCCCGCCACTCCGCCACGAGGGGCTCATCGAGGCCCATCTCCTCTTCGGACGGGCCCTGCCCGGTCTCCTTTCCCACGCGGGCCAGGATCTCCACGACCGAAGCGGCCAGGAGCTGCACCTGCTGCTTCTCCACGAGAAGGGTCACCAGCTGGTCTCCCTTTCGTCCCTGCAGGTAGAACACGCGTTGGCCGGCGGGCCCGACCGCGCCGGTGGTGATGCGCTCGACGGGGTCCAGCTCGATGAGCATGGCTCTATCCTAGGTACCCTTCGGCCGGGCAGAAGGGCGTTTCCTGGACCCTGAAGGCCCTTGCCCGTCGGAGGGTGCTTTCCGCGGGGCCAGGTCGTCCAGCATGCCCGTGTCGTTCATCCGGATGATGCGGGGGATCCGATCGCCAAGGGCGATGGCGCTCACAGAAGCTGGGCTCACGATCAGCCGCTGAAACAGATCGATGTGCAACCCGGCGTAGTGAGCCAGTACCAGACGGATCACGTCCGCGTGGCTGACGATCGCGACGGCCGCTCGGGGATGCCGGCCGGCGATCTCCTCGAGGGCGGCCACGCTCCTTCGCTGCGCGTCGATCAGTCCCTCGCCCTCGGGAAAGATGACTGCCGAGGGAGTTTGCTGGACCTTCTTCCACAGCACCGTCCGGACCAGCTGGGGCATGGAGCGACCCGTCCAGCGGCCGTAGTCTACCTCCGCGAGCTCGGGGACCTCGCGGATGGCCATGCCCCGGGAGATCGCGATGGCCTCGGCCGTCTCCACACATCGCTCCAACGGACTGGCGTAGACGGCGGCAAGCGGCAGCGGGGCCAGCCGTTCGGCGATCTGCTGGGCCTGGCGCCTTCCCTCATCCGAGAGATGGATCCCTGGCGTCCGGCCCGACAGACGCTTGCCGGTGGCCTCGGTGAGAGCGTGGCGGATGAGTAGCAGCAGTGCCACCGGGGAAGGATACTCGCGCGCCGCTCCAAGCCGAGAGGCGGGAAGGGAGGGAACCATGTGCCTCACGTGTGGCTGCGGTCGGCCGAACGACGACCACGGCGACCCCGCGCACATCACCTACGAGGACCTGAAGAAGGCAGCCGACGCGGCGGAGATATCCGTCGACGAGGCGGCCAAGAACCTGCAAGAGACCCTGGCGAAGGCCTGAGCCGAGCTTCGGTCAGGCGACCGGGATTCGAACGGTGAACGTGGAGCCCATGCCGAGCTCGCTCTGGACCCTTACCGTCCCGCCGTGGTTCTCCACGATGTGCTTGACGATGGAAAGCCCGAGCCCGGTTCCTCCCGTCTCCCGGGACCGTGCACGGTCCACTCGATAGAAGCGTTCGAAGATCCGAGCCTGTTCTCTGCCGGGAATGCCGATCCCGGTGTCGCGGACCACGAGGATCGCCGCGCCGTCTTCGGTCCCAACCGAGACCTCGATCTTCCCGCCTCCCCGCGTGTACTGGATGGCGTTCTCCAGGAGGTTTCGGGTGAGCAGGGAAAGGTCGCGAGCCGACCCTCGCACGAGCACCGGCGCGTCCAGGTGGTCCTCGAGGGTCAGCCCCGCTTCGTCGGCGCGCTGCTGCAGCCGGCGCACCTCCTCGGCGACCAGCCGGTCGAGGCGTACCTCGTCCCTGGTGACGGCCTCGCCCTCCAGCCGGGACAGGTCGAGGAGGTCGGTGACGATTCGGGAAAGCCTGATCGCTTCGCGTTCGAGCTGGGCGGCAAAGCGGGGTACCTCCTCTGGGTCGTTCGAGGCCGCGGCCACCAGCGTCTCCGCCAGCGCCTGGATGGATGCAACAGGCGTCTTCAGCTCGTGAGAGGCGTTGGCCACGAAGTCTCGCCGCACCGCGTCGATCATTCGAGCCTGGGTGACGTCGCGAAGGACCGTGAGGGTCTGCCCTCCGGAGATGGGAAGGGCGCTGGCGAGGAGGGTGCGCGGGACGGGCCCGGCGATCACCTCGACGGGTTGGGGTGTCGCGCCCGAAGCTGCCGTTTCAACCAGTTCGCGCAGGGCCGGCTGCACCAGGCCACGCGTGCTTTCCAGCCGTCCGCCGAGAAGCTGTTGCGCCCTCTCGTTCTGGTACGCGACTGAGCCGTCGTGGTCGAACAGCAGCACTCCCTCCTCCATGGAGGAGAGGATCGCTTCGCGGGTACTCTGGTCCCGTTCCATCTCGGCTATGCGGTTGGCCACCTCGTCCCGCATCCGGTTGAGCTTCCGGGCCAGGATCACTAGCTCCTTGCTCCCTTCCTCGGGCACGTCGGCGAAGAGGTCGCCCGCGCCGATCCGCTCCGCGCTCTGGGAGATGCGCGCCAGCGGTCTGGTCACTCCCTGGGCGATTGCCCAGAGGACCAGCAGGCCGGCCACCGCGGCCAGTCCGAACCCCACGATCAAGATGGCTCGCAGCGAGCGGAGCTTCGTGTGTACCTCGGTGAGCGGGAGCGCCAGGCGGACGATCCTTCCCTGGTCCGGGGGAAGCGCCACGTAGCGGAACGCGATTCCGAGAGTGGCGCTCCTCCTGGTGGAGGTCCCTACGCGGCCACGGAGCGCCTGCCGCACCTCAGGACGGGTGAGGTGGTTCGCCATCGTGGCCGGGTCGTGTTCGGAGTCGGCCAGCACCACCCCGTCCGTGCGGATCACCGTGATCCGCGCGCCTGCCGGTCGCCCAAGCGCCTGGACCTCCGGCTGCATGGCTCCGACCGACGGAAGTGATTGGCGCACAACTCGAGCCTCGGAGGCGAGCGAGTCGCTCAGCTGGCCTACGAAGTAGCTCTCCAGAACCCGATCCACGACAACGCCGAAAACCAGAAGGACCCCGAGGATCGCGACGGCGTGCCACAAGAGCAGCCGCTGCGTCAGCGGCCGAGGCGTTGCGCCGCTCGTACGAGGCATCGGGGTCAGAGTGTACGGGGGTCCAGGAGGGTAGCAGCAACGAGCGAGGGGGGTCCAGGGGGGCAGCAGCCCCGCGAGCGAAGCGAGCGGATCAGGGTGCTGCACACCCCCTGGCGATGAGGACGATCCGAAGGATCGGGCTCATCGGGTCATCGACGGTCCGCGAAAGGCGGAGCGTCGATGAGGAGAACGATGGGACGCGCCGTTCCAAGAAGTCACATGACCGCAATGCCTGACTCGAGGCGACAGACCACCGCGACGGATAGCATTCCGGCGCCCGGCTCGGACACAAACGGACCGGTGAGAGGAGAAAAGGACGAGCATCTTCCAAGCGATCGTGCTGGGGATCGTTCAGGGACTCACGGAGTTCGCGCCGGTATCGAGCTCAGGGCACCTGATCCTGGTGCCCTGGCTCTTCCATTGGAGCATCCTCACCAACGAGCCCCTGAACAAGACGTTCGACGTCGCCCTGCACATGGGCACGTTCGCGGGCGCCGTGGCGTACTTCTGGCGGGACATCGCCAAGTACCTGGCGGCCTGGACCCGGTCGGTCCGACGCCTCTCTGTGACGACTGTGGATGAACGAGTGGCCTGGTTCCTCGTGATCGGCACGATCCCGGGAGCTATTGTCGGCGCGCTCTTCGAGGACGTCATCGAAGAGAAGCTGGGGGATCCCTGGCTGATCGCGGTCATGCTTGCCGCGTTCGGCGTGGTCCTGTTCCTGGTGGACAGACGGGCCCGCCGCACACGTGAGTTCCGTCATCTCCGACCGTCCGACGCCGTCACCATCGGCCTGGCCCAGGCGGCCGCCCTTCAGCCCGGCGTGTCCCGCTCCGGCGTCACAATCACGGCGGCCCGGGCTCTTGGCCTGGCCCGTGAAGCCGCCGCCAAGTTCTCCTTCCTCCTCTCCCTTCCGATCATCGGAGGAGCCGGTGTCTACAAGGGCCTGAAGCTCCTGACCGGTTCGGAGCACATCCCATCGGGTTTCACCTGGCCCTTCGTGTGGGGGATCGTTGCCTCCGCTGTGAGCGGTTTCCTCGTCATCTGGGCCCTGCTCTCGTACCTGCGCCGGCGCGACTTCGCCCCCTTCGTGCTCTACCGTCTGGCCGCCGCCGCCCTCGTGTTCAGCATCATCGTGGCCGGGGTCCGCCCCGCCACCATTTGACGCCGGGGCACGCCAGGCGGCCCGAATTTCACTAGACTTTTGGTCCCGTTCATCTGCGTGGGTGGATCGATCACGGATCATTCCCCCGAACTCCTGAGAACGAGACGAACGGACGCGTATGCGCGATCTCGATCTGCCTGGGAAGCTCTTCATCGTCGAGGGGGTCGACGGCTCGGGGAAGAGCACCCAGCTGGACCTCCTCCACAAGTGGTTGGTCAGCCAGGGATACCTCGTGGTGTTCAGCGAGTGGAATTCCTCGCCCATCGTGCAGTCGACCACCCGGCGGGGGAAGAAGCGCCGGCTGCTGTCCCCAATGTCGTTCAGCCTCATCCACGCGGCCGACTTCGCCAGCCGGACGAACGCCCACATCCTGCCGGCGCTGAATGCCGGCGCCGTCGTCCTGGCGGACCGATACGTCTACACGGCCTTCGCCCGGGACGCGGTACGTGGGGTGAACCGGGATTGGCTCCGCAGGCTGTACTCGTTCGCATTGAAGCCCACGCTGGCCTTCTATTACGACGTGCCCCTGGGGGAGGCCATCCGCAGGATCCTGGACGGCCGCCCCTCGCTGAAGTACTACGAGGCCGGGCTCGACATGAACCTGAGCTCCGACGCCGAGGAGTCCTTTGCCCTCTATCAGGGGCTGATCAAGCGCGAGTACGACCGTCTGGTGGAGGAATTCGGCCTGGTTCGCATGGACGCGACGGAGAACCTCATCCTCCAGCAACAGCGGATGAGGGGGATGATCGAGCCGTATCTGGAGGGAGTGGCTCGTCCCGACGACGGCGCGCTGAACGAGGCCTTGCTCGACGGCGGGCTCCTCGGACGCTACCTGACCCCCCGCTTTCGATGACAGAGCTTCGCTTCTTCGGCTTCCGGCCTCCGGGGATCGAAGGTCAGTCGCTCCCAGGTCGCCTGGTGGTGATCGAGGCCACGGATGGCGTGGGGCGCTCGACCCAGGTGGCCCTGCTCAAAGAATGGCTCGAGGACGAGGGGTACGCGGTCCTGGACACGGGGTTGCGTCGCTCGGACCTGGCCGGACCCGGGATCGAGCGGGCCAAGCAGGGCCATACACTCGATCCGATCACGCTGAACCTGTTCTATGCGACTGACTTCTGGGATCGCCTGGAGCGGCTGATCATCCCCGGGCTGCGGGCGGGGATGGTGGTCATCGCCGACCGGTACGTCTTCTCCCTGATCGCCCGGGCGGCGGTCCGGGGAGTGTCCGAGCGATGGCTCGAGCAGCTGTACGGATTCGCCCTCATCCCCGACAGGGTGATCTACCTCGACATCGACGCGGAGCAACTCCTCCCAAGGGTCCTTCGGCGCGGAGGATTCGACTATTGGGAGTCCGGGATGGACTTCATTCGCGGCCCGAACGTCCACGACAATTTCATGCAGTACCAGCGCATGCTGCTCGCCGAGTTCAGGAAGCTGGCGGTGCGCCACGACTTCACGGTCATCGATGCCCGGGGAAGCGTGGCCAAGATCTTCCGCGGGTTGCGAACAGAGGTGGAGGACGTGGTCAGCGGGATGGGATTGGAGAGCGTCGGCGCCGGGGAGTCCGACGCCTTCACTTTGCCAGAGAGCGCAGCACCTTCGGGCTGACGAACCACCGGAGCAATGCCGAGCCGCGGCGCAAGTTGTCGTCCAGCTGAAGGTACGCCACCCCACCCTTCTTGAAGTCCATCGACAGCCGGGTGGCGTTTCCTGTGAGAAGGATCGATGTCAGCTCGCTGAGATTCGGTTCGTGCCCGACCAGCGCAACCGACCCGGCGTCGAGGTGTGAACGGAGCGCCTCGATGCCCTCGGTGGGAGATCTGTCGGCCTCGATGGCCTCGCATCGCTCGGGTTTGGGCCATCCGGCTTCCTCATGTAGCAGCTCCGCGGTCCGCCAGGCCCGGTCGAAGGGACTGACCAGCACGAGCTGGACCGTGGGCACGATCCGCCGCAGGCCGCGGGCCGCCTGTCGGAACCGATCTTCGCCGGCAGAGGTGAGCGGTCTTCTTCCATCGTCCGGCCACCTTTGCGCGTCGCGGGGGTGAGCAACGGCATGACGAACCAGATAGAGCTCCATCACGCTCTTCCTGGAATGTTCGGTTCAGCGGCACCGGAGGCGGGTGCGGCCGGCGGCACTGGGCGGGCGCCCGTGCTCCGGCGCGCGACTGGGGTGGGCGCAGCTGGCCTCCGCTGCTCCATCGATCTCGCGAACTCACGCCACGGCTTCGCTTTGACCCGTGCGTACAGCTTGGGGAATCGCCTCCGGGCCCGGTCGGCCTGCCTGGCGTGGCGCTCGGCGATCCGTCCCATGGCGAAGACGCTGCCGGGGCTCAGCGGTGAGCTCGGGTCCAGTGCAAGCTCGCGAAGCCGGCCCATCGCAACCTGGGCATCTTGATGAAGCCCAAGAACGTCCTGCAGCGCCTCCACCCGTTTCGCCAGACGTGCGGCCGGCCGGCCGTACACGGGTGAAAGGAACTCCAGCGCGTAGCGGAAGCGCTTGGCCCGGATGCGGGCGCGATGGTAGACGGCTGGGTCCGATCGTTTGTCTATCTTTTTTCCAGCCTTCCGCAGCTTCTTGTACGGGCCCTGAATGAGGTCGGGGGCAGCGGCAAGCACGGGAATCCGACCGGGAATGGATCTTTGGAGGGGCCCCCGCTGGAACATCCCCATCAGCACACCCACCAGCCGCTCATACCTCGGAGAATCGAGCGCCTCCAGGAGCTGACGCCGTGCCCCCTCTCTGCGGCCGGCCAGGAGCGCCTCGACGTCTTCCAGCGAGTCTCTATCCTGCCCATCGGCTCCAGCACGCCACTCCCGGATCGTCTGGATCTGGACGTCGAGGTCCCGAACGTCGCCGAGGGCTCGACCGACCCACTTGAGCTCCTCCCGCAGACCAGCCGCCCGAGCCGGAAGCGCCTGGACGAAAAGACTCAGCGCCGCCCGGAGCCTCCTGGCCGCCACGCGCATGTCGTGGAGCTCTTCCGGGTCTTCCCCCAGCCTGGTTCCTCCCTCCTTGGCCAGGAAGACGTGAAGCTGGCTGCGAAGTACGGCGAAGGCGACCTGGCCGACGGTCATCGTGCTCTCGACAATCGTCGGCCCGAGGTCCGTTCCCGGCGGAGTCGGTCCACCCAGGACGATGAGGCCCGCCTCGAACTTGGACACCTTGGCCTGCCGAAGGCCGCAGGCATGCCGGAGTTCCTCGACGAAGGAAGCCAGCGCCGGGCTGTCAGGGTCATGGACCTCCACCTCGACACGCTTGAGCCGAACCGGCTCGCCCCCGTCGCCGACCGGGATAGTCGTCCGATCCAGAGCGATCTTGCCGGCCGAGCTGCCGTCGAGCAGGAGCGAGAAGGACCGCCGCACGGTCCGGACCTCGAACAGGTGGGCGAGGGGGTGTTTCCCCGCGATCAGCCGGACACGTCCTCCGACCGGACCCTCGCTCTCGAGAAGAGCTTCGAGGTTCGCCTTCGTGAGCGGCTCAGAGACCTCTCTTCGCCGCCGGATTCCTCCAGTCGCCGGCGCCATCGACTTGAGGGTCGCTTCGGCCGGCCTGCTGCCACCACGCACCCGCAGGGTGAAGCCCGCACGGTTGAGGCGCCAGTCGGCCGTATCGACATACGTGTCGACCAACCGGCGCGTCGCCATCGGGACGACGTCGATCCCATGACAGATCAGATCCGACGATGCGTTCGGCACGGCCGGGGCCCGAGCACCCCACGCGTCCAACCACCGCTCGACCGGTCGAAGATCGACAGCGTCGAACTGCCACTCGATCTCCTGGTGGTCGTGTGGGGCCGACCCGGTCCTCTGTTGTTCGCTCGGTGTGGTCACGGTCGCGCCGACGGTGCGGGGGAGAAGAGAGAGCACGAGCCGCAAGGATATCGACCAAGCCGCATCGGTACGAGTTGTTCACCTTTCGTTCATCTTCATTTCCGGGAAACGGGCCTCGGGCTTGGGTGCGAAATGTGGGCATGAAGGCAGAGTCATTCGCTGTCTCCCTCCCGGACAAGCTTGTCAGGGCCGTAGGGGGGATCGTGTGGCGCCAGGGTGAGCGTGCGGTCGAGGTCGCCGTCGTTCACAGGCCGGGGTACGACGACTGGACCTTCCCGAAAGGCAAATTGGTACCCGGAGAGGAAGAGGACGTAGGCGCACTCCGTGAAGTGGAGGAGGAGACCGGGCTGCGCTGCAAGCTGGAGCGGTTCGTAGGTAGTACGCGATATCGGGACCGGCGAGGGCGCAGCAAGATCGTCGCGTACTGGACGATGCGACCCCGCGGCGGGAGCTTCAGCCCTTCCAAGGAGGTCGACCAGCTCTCGGGGCTCTCGATCGACGAGGCGACTTCCATCCTCACCTACGAGCGAGATCGCACCTTGCTCCGCCGGTTCCGTCTGTCGGCCTGATCGTCGAAGCTTCACCCTCAGTTCATCGCCAGGCCAGTGGCTCGACATCTGCGGGCGTTAGCTTCGCCGGCAATGGCATCGCCCCGGGATGAGGAGGAGCCCTCAAGTGATCGCCATCGAGCAACCCTTTGGATTGTCAGGAGTGCAATTCGCCCGGCTCGGTCACCAAGGACTTCTGCGAGGTGTGCCACTCCGAGCTCGGTGAGTTCCGCGCGCCGGCAGCGCCCATATCGGCCCTCGAGAGCGTGCACATGCAACCCGGGTCCGATGGAAGCCCGTTCTTCCATCCATCGATCCGGTTCCGATTCACCGACGTCGTCGAAGAGCTTCAGGCCATCGGCGAGCTGGCGTCCAAGGCGTTGGAGCTGGAGGGGTCTCGCTTGGCCGTCGCGTGTCGCCGTGCCGAGTCGCTCCTCAGATCCTTCGCCTCCAGTTCATCGAGGACATCGGCATTGGTGAGCGCCAGGAGCGTGTGATCCCCTGATCCAGCTCCCTCGTTCAAGTGTTTCATCTTGCGTTCACTTTTCCGCCCCTGACGGTTCACGGCACCCGGCTAGCTTCGGGCTCAGTGGACCTCCGCGGACACCAAGCCCGAGCAGCCGCGGGACTTCAGGTGAATCGGCGTCCCGTGGGCGGAGGGCTTTGTTTCGGACGGACCGTTCCAAGGAGGGAACAATGAGGAAGTTTGGCAAGTTCGGCTCGATCGCCACCGCAGCCCTGGTCATCGTGATGCTGGGCGCGGCATGCAGCAGCAAAAAGAGCACCAGCGGAAGCGGCACCGGCGGATTCAGCGGCACCCCCCTGACCGGCGCGGGCGCCACGTTCCCCGCGCCCATTTACACCAAGTGGTTCCATGACTTCCTCTCCGTGGAGTCGAAGGCCCAGATCAACTACCAGGCGATCGGCTCGGGCGGCGGCGTAACCCAGTTCACCGCCGGGACGGTCGACTTCGGGGCATCGGACGCTCCCTTGAAGGACGAGGAGATCGCGGCGATCAAGGCCAAGGGGCGCGACGTGGTGGAGATCCCCACGGTCCTGGGAGGTGACGTGATCGCCTACAACGTCTCTGGAGTCGAGACCGGCCTGAAGCTCGACGGCAAGACGGCGGCCGACATCTTTCTCGGGAAGATCAAGTCCTGGAACGATCCGGCAATCGCCCACCAGAACTCCGGTGTCAACCTCCCCGTGACCCCGATCCAAGTTGTCCACCGGTCCGACGAGTCGGGGACGACGAAGATCTTCACCTCCTGGCTCTCGAAGGAAAGCCAGGAGTGGGAGTCCAAGGTCGGCGCCGACAAGGCCGTCCAGTGGCCCGTGGGAACCGGCGGCGACGGCAACGACGGCGTGGCCGCAGGGATCACCCAGACCGACGGCTCGATCGGCTACCTGTCCTTCGACTTCGCAGTGTCCAGCGGACTCGGTGTCGCCCAGATCAAGCGACACAGCGACGGACAGTACGTCACCCCCTCGGTCGACTCCCTCAGCGCGGCCGGTGGGATCCTCGAGTTCCCCATTTCCTCGGACACCAACATCCTCAATTCGACTGCGGCCGGCGCCTATCCGATC
>WNFV01001243.1_pt1 | contig 34982 bp, 27 predicted proteins | sample 5400101 | NCBI WGS metagenome assembly WNFV01 (sample SAMN13153361, study PRJNA577476) | soil metagenome | isolation source: 115 cm soil or saprolite under grassland replicate 1 | place: USA:California | collected 2016-06-15 | reverse complement strand
GTCGCGCAGCGTACCCGTGAGATCACTGAGAGCCTGCGTTCGCTCGAGGATGCTGCGCTTCGGTCGGAAAGCCTGCTGCCTGGGTGGTCCCGGCTGACGGTCGCGTGCCATCTGCGTTTCGGTGCCGAGGCGCTGCTGCGCATGACGCGGGACGCCCTGGCTGGGAAAGAGACAGCCTATTACCCGCATGGGCGCGAGCGGCAACGGCCAGCCACGCTGGAGCCCCGGCCGGCAGAGTCACCGCAAGACGTTGTCGAGTCGCTGGCGCAATCGAGTCACGACCTCGATGACGTGTGGCGATTGGTCGGGGACGATGCGTGGGAGACGCTGGTGGTGGAGCCCACGGGCAACCCTGTTCTCGGGACGCTGCCGCTTGACCGCCTGGTCCTGATGCGATGGACGGAAGTCGAGGTCCACGGCACGGATCTCGGCTTCGGCCTGTCCGATTGGAGCGATGACTTCGTCATGGCAGCGCTGCCTATGCGGCTGGCGTGGCTGAACACCCGGCGAACCAACCACCGCGCCGTCGACGAGTCGGTACAAGGCGCATGGCTGCTGGAGCCGACGGGCAACGAGGCTTGGCTTGTCCGCGTCGATGGGACCGTCGTCTCGTCGTCACCAGCAATCGTCGGGACCACCAGTGACGTCACGTTCAGTGGCAGCAGCCGGGACCTGCTCGCGCTCCTGCTCGGCCGGCCGACGGTCGTCCCGCTCGAGGTGAGCGGTGACCCCGAACTCGCCGAGGCTTTCCCGCGCGCCTTTCCCGGACCATAGGCGCATTCGACTACCGAGCGGCGTAGGCCCAGTCCTGGCCACAGCTGGCGCGCTGTGGTCGCCAGCCCCCTGACTCGCGCCCGTGACCGGCTGGGGAAGTTCTTGCGGCGTCATGGGCGGGTGTGGCGGGGCGGGCGACCGCGATCCGCTTCTGCTCCTGGCTGGTAACGCCTGGACGGTGGCCGCCGTCGATCTCGGCCTGACGCACCCAGGACCTGAGCGACTCGCTGCCGATGCCGAGCTGGCGGGCCACTCGGGTGATGGCGCCGAAGCGCTCGCCGGTCTGCTCGATCGTCTCCAGCACCATGCGCACCGCCCGCTCACGCAGCTCAGGCGGATACCGTCTGGGACGAGTGGGGGTTCCTGGTGTTTGCCATGACTCCATCATGCCTTCCAAGCAGCAGAGTCTCCACGAAACCCAGTGCGAATCAGTGGTGGCCGCTGCTCGCCGCGGTTGCGTCCGCTCCTTGTCGTCTCGGGGAAGGAGCGGACACTACGATGCCAAAGCACCAAACCGGATGGCATTGCGGCTAGCCGAGGGTCCGGATCCTGAGCGTCACGTTGTCGGGCTCGGACAAGATGTGGGTGACTGCGTAGATCCGGTCACCCGACCAGGCGAGCCCGCCGTCGACCAGGGTGTGCGCCCACGTCTCCTGGTCCGGCAGGTGCCCGAACTCGTAGGTGGCGATCGGTGTGGAACCGCCCGGCTCGAAGATGAACACATCCTTGTCGTAGGCCGCGTTGGAGCCGGCCGCGACCAGCCCGTCGGAACGAACCGCGGCGGCGTTAGGATAGGCGGTCGTGGGGTACTGGTGCACCTCGGTGAGATCGGCGGTGCTCAGGACCGGGTGGTAGTACGGCGATCCGGACGGGACGATCACCTGGCTGCCGTCCGGTGTGACCGCCAGCTGCCGTACGGAGCCTCCGTCGGTCCGGCTCATCACCTGCTGATTGAGCTGTGTCGGGGTGGCTTCGAACCGGAACAGTAAGGCCGGGTTCGTGCCTGTCTCGCCGGCGATCAGGATGTTGGGCTGCGAAGGCACCGTCGCCAGCAACGGGGCCGAGACGATCCTCGAGTCGGTATGGGCCATGCCCAGGTCGTACGCACGCGTCTCAGGGTCGACCTTGCCGATGCCGGCGGGAGCGTTGTCGCAGCCCCACCCGAACCAGAGCTGCCCGGCCGCCCACGCAACGTCACGGGGGCACGTCGGTACACCGTCGTGGGTTCCGACGTAGTACCAGTCGACGGCGTAGGTCGCCAGGTCGATGATCGCGATCCCGTCGCTGTCGACCAGGGCCACATACAGCTTGGTGCCGTCCGGGCTGAGCGTCATCCCGCCGCCACCCCGGCCGATGCCGACGGTCTGCTGGTTGCCCCCGTCGAGGTCGGTGACGACGACGCTGTTGGTGCCCTTTCCCCCGCTGATGTAGACGCGGCCGCGCGCCTCATCGACCAGCATGTCGCCGAACCCCGGCAGCGGGATCTTCACGTCCAGGTCCGACCCCGGCGCGGTGGTTGGCGGCGTGGTCGTGGTGGACGACGACGTCGTGGACGGCGAGGTGGTGGACGGCGAGGTGGTGGACGTGGTGGTGTGCCGAGGCTTGTGGATCTTGGTGGTCGCGGAGGCGGCCGCGGTGGTCCCCAAGGTGGTCGTGGTGGCGACGGACCGCCCATGCCCGGCGTGGCTGCCGCCCGACCGGTCGTTGAGCGACTTGGCGGCGGCGCCTCCACCGGCGGCCAGGATGACCACCAGCAGCGGCACGACGACAGCCATCCACGTCCGCGTGTGCTGGCGTGCATTGCCTCCCCGACCCATCGGACCTCCCGTCTGTTCTGGGCACAGCCATCCAAGGCCGCAACAACGGCCGACTCTACTTCGGGAGGCGAACTCGGGGCGAATCAGGCCGCTGACCCGGCGAGGTTCGCGGGATGCGGGACTAACAGTACTCCGTTAGGTGGGTGCGGCTGACGGGTGCAACCACGTTCGCCGTCGACCAGTGCGCCCAGCATCGCCCGGCCAGAGACCCCCAGCACGTCGGAGGCGACCGGGTCCAGCTTGCAACAGAGTCTTGCCGACTGGCCGATGCCACGGCAGCCCACGTTGACCGCGACGGGGTCGGCCAGCGCCATCAGGCGTAACCAGCCATCCCGCACCTTGCCGAGACCTGGGGATATCCCCCCTGGGTCGGGGGTTATCCATCCGGTCGCAATTCGGGTGCTAACCGGATTCCTCGTCTTCGGCCCTCTGCCTACCGTGAACGTGATGGATCTGGCGTGGAGGCGGAGAGGTTCGATGATCAAGGTCCACGAGCCAGGCACGCGGGCGCGATCTGCGCCCGTCCCGACGGAACTCCGTGGGTCGGCAACCGGGACGTGACGCCAGGGTGGATCCACCGGTTCGTGGATCCACCGCTCACGGTCGGCTGCAGCGCTGGGTGGCGGCACCGGCATCCCTGCCCGCTGTTGCCGTCTTGACGGGATGACGAGAGCTTCTACTGGAAGGAGAACCCATGATAAGGGCCGAGCACCTCGCCAAACGCTACGGCAACACGGTCGCAGTTGATGACATCTCATTCGAGGTCCACACGGGCAAAGTCACCGGCTTTCTTGGCCCCAACGGAGCCGGTAAGTCGACCACGATGCGCCTGATGCTTGGACTCGACAGGGGCGTCGGCGCCACGACCTACGACGGAAAAGTGCTGCACAACTACCGCCGTCCGCCGCAAGTGGTGGGCATGTTGCTGGAGGCTAGGGCTTTCCACCCGACCCGTACGGCACGAAATCACCTGAGCGTGCTTGCGACCGCCGGCGCCATCCCCGCGGCGCGGGTGGACGAAGCCCTAGACGCCGTTGGTCTGCTTCAGGTGAGCGATCGGGGGCCTGGGAAGTTCAGCATGGGCATGAGTCAGCGACTCGGCATTGCCGCCGCCATCTTGGGGGAGCCGAAGTACCTGATCCTCGATGAACCGGCCAACGGTCTGGACCCCGAAGGCATCTTCTGGCTGCGCCAGTTTCTCAAGGACTATGCGGCCAGAGGCAACGCCGTGTTCATATCGAGCCACCTGCTTGCTGAGCTGGCGCAGATGGTGGATGACGTGGTGGTCATCGGCAGGGGCAAACTGATCGCGAGTACCTCAATGCGCGAGCTCATTGCGAGCAGATCGCCAGGTCGCGTCTTCGTGCGCACGGACCATAGGCGGCAGTTCGAAAACCTTCTGGCGCAGCACGCCCTGTCCTATGAAAGGGCCGGCGACGGCTTCACGATCGCCGGTGTGACAACAGACGACATCAGCCGGCTCGCCTTTGAGGGCCGCATTCCGCTGTTGGAGCTCGCCAGCCGCGCTGGCTCGCTTGAGGACGTGTTCCTCGAGATCACCGAAGGTGCCGAAGAGTATCGATCAGGAACCAATTCGAAAGGGTGAGGACGATGCTGACGCTGAGAGCCGAATTTCGGAAGCTTTTCACGCTCCGCTCGGCGTACGCCATACCGCTTCTGGCTCTTGCCGTGACCGCCGCTCTGGCGTTCTATCTCGCCGGCTGGTATGCGACGCCGCAGGACCTGCACGATCCGGGGTTCCTCGCGACACAGGTCGCCAGCCCGCTTGGCATCGTGGTGGTCTTCGGAGCCCTCCTCAGCATCCTGCTCATGACGCACGAGTACCGATACAACACCATCATGTATACCTTGATGTCCGCGAACAGTCGCGGCAAGGTGCTTCTCGCCAAGATCGTGGTCGTCACCGCGTTTGCTCTCGCGTTTACGGTCACGGTCGACGTGTTGTCGCTCGTGGCCAGCTATCTGGGCGCGCGTGTCGTCCGTGGGCATGCGCTTGTGCCACAGACGATCGACGTTGGCGATTTGCTCTGGCGAACCCTGGTCTTCGGCTGGGGCTATGCCATCGCCGGGCTCGTGATCGCGACGTTGATCCGACACCAGGTCGGGACCATCGTGACCGTGTTCCTGTTGTTCGGGCCAATCGAGGGGATCCTCGACGCGATCCTTGGGCGCAATGCGCTCTATCTGCCATTCACCGCGCTGGGCAACGTCCTGAGAAGCAAGACGGTCAATACCGTATTGCTGCCCGTTTCGCCGGGGCGGGCCGTGCTGGCGTTCGCGACCGACATCGCCATCGGTGGGATCGTCGCGTGGATGCTGTTCCTCCGGCGAGATGCAAGCTCGTAGGTTGCGGGACAATGGACGCATGGATGCTCGGGGAAGGCGAGGACCATGACCCCGAGGAGCATCGTCCCGCCGCTCGCCAACCCGTCTCGGCAGAGAACGCCGACTGAGTTGATCGTCGCGGCGATCCGCGAGCCGTTCACCCGCCGAGCGCGCTACGAGCTCCTCTACTGCCTGGTCGGATTGGTGATCGGGCAGATCGGCTTCGCCGTCATCGTGGCCCTGATCATTCCAGGAACCGCTGTGTCCTTGGTGCGTGGTGGCACGATCCTCGTTCTGCTGCTGCTGCTCATCGTGGCGACAGGCGGCGCCCGGCGGCTCTGCTCGGCCTTTCGTCGTCTGGCTACGCGCCTGCTCGGCGAACCGATCGCCGAGGCGTCGCCGCTGCGCGCGAGCGGGAGCATCTCCAATCGGGTGGCTGCGAGGTTCCGCGACGCAACCAGCTGGCGCGCCATCGCGTACACGCTGCTGAGGCCGCCGATGTCGCTGTTGGAGCTCTACGCGATTTCCTACTGGGCGGGGCTGATCGGCCTGACCTACCCGTTCTGGTGGCGGCTGTTCCGGAACCATCCGCCGAACACGCAGCTGGGTCCGGTGCCGTTCATCACGCCATTCGGGCAGTTCTGGGTTCGTGGCTTCCCCGGCACGCTCCTGGTCTTCGCCGTCGGCGTGGCGACGGTCCTCGCCGCGCCGTGGGTGACCAGGGCGATCGTCTCGGTCGACCGCTGGCTCCTTCGGGGACTGCTCGGCCCAGGCAGGCTCGCGGCGCGAGTCCGCGACCTCGAACAGACCCGAGCGCACGTCGTCGACGACTCGGCTGCCGCGTTGCGACGGATCGAACGCGATCTGCACGACGGGACCCAGGCCCAGCTGGCGACACTGGCTATGAACCTGGGGCACGCGAAAGACAAGCTCGAACACGGCTCGGAGGTTCCCTTCGACCCGGCCGGCGCGCTCGGGCTGGTCGACGCCGCGCACCGTCAGGCCAAGGAGGCCCTGGTCGAGCTGCGTGAGATCGCCCGAAGGATCCACCCACCGGCGCTGGACGTCGGCCTCGACTCGGCTCTGGCCACCCTCGTCGCCCGCAGCGCCGTTCCCGCGGTTCTGCACGTCGATGTCCCGTCCCGACCGACCAAGGCGATCGAGACCATCGCCTACTTCAGTGCCGCGGAGCTCCTCGCCAACATCGCCAAGCACAGCCGGGCCCGCCACGCCACGGTGGAGGTGAGCGCACAGGATGACCTGTTGTGCCTGCAGGTGACCGACGACGGAATCGGCGGCGCACAGCTCGGCGTCGGCAGTGGGCTCAGCGGCCTCGCGGACCGGGTTCGCGCCGTCGACGGGCATCTCCGGATCTGGAGCCCTCCGGGAGGCCCCACCGTGGTCACCGTCGACCTGCCGCTTCACGCGTGAAGGCGGGCTCGATGCGCATCGTGATCGCCGAGGACGCCGCCGTCATGCGAGAGGGCCTCGTCCGAGTTCTCGAGGATCGTGGGCACGAGGTCGTGGCCGCGGTCGCCGATGGGGACGCCCTGCTCCAGGCAGTGACCGATCATCACCCTGATGTGGCGGTGGTGGACATTCGCATGCCTCCCACCCACACCGACGAAGGACTGCGCGCCGCGATCGCCCTTCGCCGTCAGCATCCCGATGTCGGCGTGCTGGTGTTCTCCCAGTACGTCGAGACCCGCTACGCCACCCAACTGCTCGCCAAGAGCTCGGCCGGCGTCGGGTACCTGCTCAAGGATCGGGTGGCGGATGTCGGCGACTTCGTCGCAGCACTCAAGCGCGTTGCGGCTGGCGGGACCGCCCTCGATCCCGAGGTCGTGACCCAACTCCTCGGAGCGAGCCGCCAGGCCGCCGCGCTCGACGCGTCCCTCACACGCCGGGAGAGCGAGGTGCTCGAACTGATGGCCGAGGGGCGCTCCAACGCCGCGATCGCCGATGCGCTCATCATCGGCGAAGGAGCCGTAGAGAAGCACGTGGCCAACATCTTCGCAAAACTGGGTCTGCCGGTCTCCGAGAGCGACAACCGTCGGGTCCTGGCCGTTCTGCGCTACCTGGAGTCGTGACGGGTCCTAGAGCAGAGGACCTCGAGCGCGGCCGCGAGTCCGGAGCATGGCGACAGAACCTGCGCGTTTCCTCGTACCAGTGGCCGTCGCTGCCGCAAGGGTGAGCGTGACGATCCCCGCGCCGGCGAGCAGCAGCGCCGCTTGTGGGGGGATGAGGGCGAGGATCGCGCCGCAGGTGGCCATGCCGGCGGCGGTGGCGACGTCAATCGCCGTTCGCTGGAGGGCGAAGACGCGGGCGAGGCGATCGGGCGCGGTCGTTGCTGCGACGTAGGTGTCGGTGGTGACATGGGCGATAGGGCCGCCGAGGCCGCTGACGAAGATCGCGAGGAGCCCCAGCTCAAGCCTCGGTGCCAGCCCGAGCCCGATGAAGCCGAGGCCCTGGACGACCCAGCCGAGGACCAGCGCACGTATCGGCTGGCCGCTGCTGCGGCGGTTGCCGGCGACGATGTTGCTCACGAGTTGGCCGAGGCTATAGGCGACGATGATCAGCCCCCAACCGCCGACGCTGGTCCGGTAGCGGCGGTCGACCAGCACCCGGCGGCGATGATGTAGAAGGCCCAGAAGAAGTTGTTCAGTCCGCGCACGGCCAACACCGTCCGCAGGACGCGGTCGCTGACGGCGAAGCGCCAGCCGAGCAGGAGGTCGCGGAATGCGATTGGCTGGCGTTCGCCGGCGGGCACCGCGGTCGCGGGCGGCCAGCGGCGCAGGATGAGGACGAAGGCGCCGGCCGACAGCAGGAAGGAGCCGGCGTCAAGCGAGAAGAAGTGAACGAGCGGTATGAACGCGGTCAGGGCGGTGAGCCCCGGTCCGGCGATGCGTCCGAGCCGGTTGGTGAAGTCGACGAGTCCGTTGATTGCGCGCAGCTCATCGGGCCCTCGGACCAGTCCCGGCAGCGTGGCCTGGAGCGCGGGCCAGAAGAACGAGTAGAACGTGCCGAGGACAAGGCCGAAGACGGCGAGCACCCAGGGCCTGAGCATGTGGAGGTAGTAGAGGGCCGGCAGCACGGCGACCAGCAAGCCGCGGACGAGGTCGATGAGGGCGAGCGTGCGGAGACGCGGCCAGCGGTCGAGGAGCGCGCCGCCGACGAAGCTGACGATGAGGCTGGGGACGATCGCGGCGATCGCCACCGCGGACATGGCCGCGGGCGAGCCGGTGACCTTGTAGGTCATCCAGGCTGCAGCCATCAGGTAGAGCCAGTCGCCGGCGGTCGAGACGAACTGGCCAAGCCAGAGCAGGAGCGTCGGAGGCCGGCGGAGCAACGTCAGGTAGCTGATGCGAGCCACGCAGCCAATGATACCAAGGCATATACTGGTATCAGATAGTAAATGCCCAAGCGATAGAGATGACCTATATCGTGCGGCTACGCGACCTCGAGATCTTCCAGCAACTGGCCCGCTCACCGAGCATGTCCCAGGCGGCGGCGGCCCTCGGTGTGGCGCAGCCGACCGTCAGCACGCGCGTCCGCGACCTCGAATTGGAGCTCGGCGTCGACCTCTTCGCCCGCAGCGCGCGCGGGGTCGAGCTGACGCCGGCCGGCGAGCAGTTCGCAGGCTACGTCGATCGCGCGCTGGCGATCCTCGCCGAGGGGCGGAGCGCGCTGCGCGAGCTCGGAGATCGCCTGCGCCTGCGCCTGGCCGCGCCAGCATCGGTGGCCGAGATGCTCTTCGCGCCGCTCGCCGCCGCCTTGGTCGCTGCCGAGCTCGACGTGCAGCTGACGAGTCAGCACTCGCGGCAGGTCGTCGAGATGCTCCTCGATGGCCGCCTCGATGCCGGCATCGCCGGCACAGCTGCCTATAGCGAGCTGCGGGCGACCGCGCTTGAGCCGATCCCGATCGTCTGCGTGGCCAGCGCCGAGCATCCCCTCGCGGCGTCGGCGCCAGAGAGCTACGGTCTGGCAGAGATCGCCGACCAGCCCTTGGCCCTGTTTGAGTGGGACGAGGGAGTTGAGGATCTCCGCGAGCGCCTAGTGCTGGCGCGCGGACGTCGCCTCGATCGCTACGAGAAGGTCAGCCCGGCGGCCGTCGTGCACGAACTCGTCCAGACGGCCGGAGCGGTGTCGTTCCTCCCCGAGCGCTTGGTGGCCTCCGATCTAGAGAGGGGCCGCCTCGTCATCCTGCGACCGCGGGAAGCACCGCGCTATGAGTGGCGACTGACTCTACTCGAGCGGCCAACGAAGCGTCACCCGGCGGTCACGCGCTTGCGCCAGGCACTCACGGATGCCGGACTGCTCCGCGAGCAGTGATCGCGGCCACCGCCGTCGCCGGCGCCGCCGCCGCCGTGCTGGGCGGCTGGCTGGTGGCCAGCAGCCGGTAGACCGTGGGTGGCCTACCCTGAGCCGTCGGCCCGCCTCCCGCGGGCCGCGACCGGAAGGAGGGAATGTGAGCATCCAGACGATTTCGGCGCCAAGCAACCCGGCATTGGTCCGTCACGCCGAGGAGCGAGCGCAGAGCGTCCAGAACCGCATCGCCGACGCGATCACGCGCTTCGCCGGCTCGATGTGGTTCGTGTACATCCACATATTCTGGTTCGCCGCGTGGATCGGCTTCAAGGTCGAGCATTATCCCTTCGGGCTGCTCACAATGATCGTGTCGCTCGAAGCGATCTTCCTGTCGACGTTCGTGATGATCAGCCAGAACCGGGCCGACGCCAAGCGTCAGATCCTGGCCGACCACCAGTGGGCGATCGTCCAAGAAGAGGAGCAGCAAGACGAGCAGCTGCTCGGTCTCTCCAGCCAGATCCTCGAGCTCACCAGGGCGATCCACGCGATGACCTCGGCGCTGGCTGACACCGGCGCGGCCGGGCCGGCCGCCCCCCCAACGCAGGCCTCTCGCCCCACCGAGACGCCCCACGCCTGATGGCAGGATCGCCGCTTGACCCTCTGGCCGGGCTTACACGACTGGGCGAAATGGCATACTGTGCACTGGCTATGGGGAGGCGGGACGTGGCCGAGGTGCAGCCGGGAGGTGGCCCGACTGTCCGCCGGATGCTGGTCGGTGCCCAGCTGCGCCGCCTGCGCACCGAGCAGGGCATCTCCCGCGAGCAGGCCGGCGAGGCGATCCGGGCGTCGGCGTGGAAGCTCCACCGCCTGGAGAACGGCCAGGTCAGCTTCAAGGACCGCGACGTCGTGGACCTGCTGGCCCGCTACGGCGTCACCGACCACGCCGAGGTCGAAGCGCTGCTCGCCATGGCGCGCGACGCCAGCACGCCTGGCTGGTGGTATCAGTACGGCGACCTGCTGCCGCAGTGGTTCCGCGTCTTCGTGGACCTGGAGTCGGCAGCAACCCTCATCCGGACCTACCAGGGCCAGCTGGTGCCTGGGCTGTTGCAGACCGAGGACTACCTGCGCGCGGTGATCGCGGGCGCGCGCCTGTCCGATCCGCCCGAGGACGCCGAGCGGCGGATCGCGCTGCGGATGAGCCGGCAGACGCTGCTGACGCGACCGGATGCTCCGCAGCTGTGGGCGGTGGTGGATGAGGCGGCGCTGCGGCGGCCGGTGGGTGGCGGCCAGGTGCTCCGTGCGCAGCTTGAGCGGCTGATCGAGGCGACCGAGCTTCCCAACGTCAGGCTGCAGGTGCTGCCGTTCGGTGCCGGCGCGCATCCCGCCATGGTCAGCGCGTTCAGCATCCTGCGGTTTGCCGACCAGGAGCTCCCCGACGTCGTCTACCTCGAGCAGCTGACCAGCGCGCTGTACCTGAACAAGCGTGAGGACGTCGACCAGTACCTGCACGTCATGGAGAGCATCTGCGTTCGCGGCGCGGCCCCCGACGAGACCGCGGAGATCCTCGGCAAGATTCTGAAGGAGGCGTAACGAGGCGCAGCCCTCGAGGGCCTACCTCCCCCCCGGTTGGCTGCGTGTTGGCAACCGCTGCGAATCATTACACTTGGTGCAAGCCAGGGTAGGATGCGCGGGTGCGTTTGGGGCGCCATCGCAGCCGATGGCCACACGAGGGGACGGCATGACCGACCGGGACCAGGGCGGGGCAGCCATCGAGCTCAACACGAACGTCGCGCACCCGGCACGGGTCTACGACTACCTGCTTGGCGGCAAGGACAACTTCCCCGCCGACCGGGCGGCAGCGGAGCGCGGGCTCGCCGCGGCGCCGGAGGTGCGTGACACCGTCCGGGCCAACCGGGCGTTCCTGGTGCGGGCGGTCCGCTTCCTGGCCGAGTCGGGGGTCCGGCAGTTCATCGACGTCGGTACCGGCATCCCCACCAGGCCCAACGTCCATGAGGTCGCGCAGGCGGTGGCGCCCGATACGCGGGTGGTCTATGTGGACAACGACCCGATCGTGCTGGTCCACGCCCGCGCCCTGATGGCCGGACCCGGCCACGGCGCGACCACGGTCATCCAGGCCGATCTGCGTGACCCCCAGGCGATCCTGTCCCACCCCCAGCTCACGGAGCTGATCGACTTCAGCCAGCCGGTCGCGATCGTCCTGGTTGCCGTCCTGCACCTGCTCGCCGACGGCGAGGACCCGGCGGGCATCGTCAGGCAACTGCTGGCGCCGGCCTCCTCGGGCAGCTACCTGGTCCTGTCCCACTCCGGTCTGGACTTCAACCCGGAACGGTCGAGGGCCGTGTCGGCCTCTGCGGCGCGCGACGGAGTGACGCTTGTCGCGCGTCCCCACGCCGACATCCTGGGCTTCTTCAAGGGGTTCGACCTGGTCGAGCCGGGGCTCGTCCAGGTCTCACAGTGGCGTCCCGACCATGAGCTCACCGACGACGAGCGAGCCCGCGTGTGGACCTACGCGGGCGTGGCCCGCAAGCCGTAGCGAGCGACCTCCTACGGTGTGCCGGGAGGCGGTCCACGCCAGACCACCTCGTCTGAGCTGCTGGCCTCCGCACTGCCTGGTGCCAGTTCCCCACGCTGGGCCTGTGCAGCCGCCAAACCCTCGCCGACCTCCAACAGCAGCTCGGTCAATCGACCAGCCACGCACCCCGAGATCAGCCTCACCCACCGCCGACTCCGATCCGACCGTCAGCTCGCCGGCGTCGGCGTGAAGTGCAGGTGTACCCCTGGATTAGGTGCGCAGCCCGGTTGCAGTGGTGGTCAATGCGGGCGGTCCCGGTCCGGACGCTGGTCGGAGGTGATCTGTCGGCCCGTGACGGCCTGGGCGATGGAATGCTGCCAGTGGTCGAGGAGCTGCGGGTAGTTCGCCGCGAACTCGTCCAGATCGGCGTTGGCCTCGGGCGTCAACGCGGTGAGGTCGTAGCCGACGGTTGCGGTCGTCGTCTCGTCGGTCGCGGGCTCGCAGGTCACCGTGACCAGCCCGGCCCTGCCCTCCGCCGTGACGGTGACGTAGGCGATCTCCTTGCCGGTCTCGCGCCGGATGACCGTCCAGGTCGTGTGGCGACCGTTGTGCTCGGTCTGGAACACCGTGCCCGGCTCGGTGTCATCGATGACCGGGCTCGGGAACCGCGGGTCCCAGCCGGGCGCCCAGGCGCGCTCACCTGTCGGGGTGAACAGGGTGAAGGCGAGCTGCGGCGGGAGCGGTACCCGGATGGTGCCGGTCAGGCGGGCGCGCTTGCACGCTGGCACTGTCGTTCTCCTCGTCGGGGCTGGTCAGGTGGTGGCTGTCGGCAGCGGTCAGGTCCAGCCCGTAGACCTGCTTGAGCCGCTCGATGACCTCAACCGTCGAATCGTCGAACGGGGGCTTCTGCTCGAAGGCGTGCAGCACGATGCCTTCGAGCAAGTCGCCCAGGGACAGGTCGAGGTACTCGGCGAGCCCCTTGAGGACCTTCAGTAGCCGGCGTTCCATCCGGACACCGGTCTGCACGCGATCAACCGCTACCATGGTACTAGGGTACATCGATCCGTTCTCGAGCCGCGGCTGCTGCTGCACGAAATAGTTCTTGAAGTCCTTCATCTGGCTTTCGCCACCGCCGCCGTCCGCGCCGGTGATGCCGTGCACGAACACCGCCGCCGGCACGCCGACCGTCGTCTCGGCCGGCCGCAGCTCCGCCCGGCACCTCACCGGAGCCTGACGGTCCGCTGGAGCTCAAGGTCGTCGGTCGCCGTTGCTGACGTCCCGCTGTCGTAACGATTCCGTCACTGCCCCACGCTTGCCAGACCTTGCGCTCCGGGGGTGGGTGGTGGGCCCGGTCAGGCGGGCGAGAAGGTGTCGAACTGCAGGCGCAGGATGGGCGGGGCGGCCAGGGGCACGCGGCGGCGCTGGGCCCACAGCACCGGCTGGCCGTCGGTGCGCCGGCCGAGCAGGTGGCGGCGCTCGATCTGGACGCCGTCACTGGGAATGGCGGCCGGTTCGACCTGGTGGACGGGGTGGTGGCCGCCGGAGGCGGGGTCGAGCAGCAGGTCGCTGACCGGCTCGGGCATCAGCCCGGCGTCCGGGCCGGACAAGTCGGCCAGGCGGCCCTGGACCAGCCGGCGGCGGCCGTTCACCCTGTCGACCAGGTAGGGGTGCCAGAACGGCGGGACCTCGGTGCTGGCCTGGTAGCGGTAGACGGGCTGGGCGCCGGCGTCGACCGCCTGGCCGCCGGTGGCGGCGGCCGGGTCGGTCAGGGCGGTCGGCCGGGGCGGGGTCGGCAGGTCGCGGCCGGCGACGCGCCGCTCGACCGCCCAGAGCAGGTTGGCGTCCTCGTCGACGCCGAAGTCGACCTGGTCGAGCACCGGGCCGGCGAGCGGGGTGGCGGCGGTCGGCCACACCACCAGCGAGCGCTGGTCCAGGCCGGCGACGGCGAACAGCGTCCAGCCGTCGCCCGGCGGCGCGAGCGGCCAGCGGTCGCCGAAGTCGTCGACCACCACCGCCTCGCGCAGGGTGACGACCTGCCCGGCGGCGGCCTCCACCGGGAAGGTGAACCAGTCGTCGCTGTGGGAGGCGACCAGCTCCAGCAGCAGCAGGGTCGGGAAGTGGGCCCGGTCGGGCGGGTACGCGCCCAGGTCGGCCCTGGGGTCCTCGAGCTGCCACCAGCGCGGGTTGGGCGCGCCCGGGTAGCTGACCCGGGTGGCCAGCACCGACACGGGCGCGGGCAAGGGGCCCGGGGTGGCGACCGGACCGGCGGCGTCGACCGAGTACCAGTCCAGCTCGCCGCCGTCGTGGCGGCGCAACCGCAGGGTCGTCCCCCCGGCGGTGAAGTCGGCGTCGTAGGCCAGCTCGGCGTAGTCCCACAGGTCGCGCGGGCCCGGGTCGGGGGGCCGCTGACCGCCGGCCTCGAACCAGGCCGCGTCCAGGTGCAGGGCCGCCCGGCGGTCGTGCAGGGCGCGTCCGTCGAAGCCGCTGCCGTCCAGCACGTCGTAGGGCACGGGCAGCCCGGCCAGGCGCAGCGCCGGGTCGCCGGTGGGCAGCGGCTGGCCGGCCGCCGCCGCGGCCCGCTCGACCTGCCGGCCGAGGGCGACCCGCCGGCCGGGGGTCCAGAAGTCGTCCGGCTCGGCCTCCACGATCGCCTCGGCGGGGGTGACGCCGGGGTCGAGCCGCGGGTCGTGGTCGAACGGGTCGACCGGGGTCAGCGACGCCCGGTACTCGACCCGCACCGGAGAGGCGGCGTCCTCGCCCTGGTGCTCGCCGAGCTGCCATTGCCGGCCCAGGAACCAGGCGGGGTCGGCGACCTCGCCCTTGACCCCGCCGGCCGGGTCGTCGAACCCGTGCACCGGCACCAGCCGGTGGACCTCGTCGAACCGGTACGGCATCGCGTCCTCCTCTTCCGTGTCGGTGCCCGCGGGTCGGGGTCGGGATCGGGCGGGTCAGCCCCGCTCGAGCGGGATGGCGGTCTCGCCGGACGTCGGGAACAGCGCGAGCGGGATCAGGCCGCCGGCCGCGCCGAGGTTGACGGGGGTGGCCATGCGGGCGTGGGCCAGCTCGCGCGCCTCGGCCACGACCTGGGCGAGGGTGGGCAGGTCGAGGGGCTTGGTCAGGTCGGGCGGGACCGCGAGCAGGATCGCCTGCTGCGCGCGGGCGCCCGGGGCGTCGAACCCGAACGCGGCGCTGGTGGTGTGCCCGCTGGCCGGGATCGTCTCGGCCAGCCGGTCGAGCAGCCCGACGGCGAGGTTCTGGCCGGGCGGGGTGGTGGCGAGGTCGAGGGTGGCGGGCGCCCACGCGGCGACCAGCCGGCGCGGATCGCCGACGCTGGTCTGCCACGGGTCCAGGGGCCGGTTGGCCCACGGCCGGAAGGCGGGGCCGGTGCCGGCCGGGGTGCCGGCGGTGAGCTGGGCCGCCTCCAGCCGCGCCAGCGGCGCCCGCACGGCGGCGACCAGCCGCAGCCAGGTCGCCTCCAGGTCGGCGCCGCCGCTGCCGCCGCCGCTCCCTGGCTTGAGCGCGGGCAGCGCGTCGCGGCGCAGCCGGGCGAGCACCGCGACCTGCCCGGTCGGGCTGGCGAGAGCGGCGGCCGCGCGGGCGAGGGCGAGGTGGTCGAGCCCGGCCGCCGTGGCCGGGTCGGGAGCGGCGGCCAGCCGGTCGAGGAGAAGCCGGCGGGCACGGACGAGCTGCCCGGCGACCCCGCCGTTCGGGTCGCGGGCGCCGCCCGGGCGCGCCGGGCCGCCGAACAGCCCCGAGGCGGCGAGCGGCCCGGCTGGTCCGGGCGAGGCCGAGGAGGGGCCGAGGGGTGCGGCGGCGGCCAGGCCGGGGTCGGGGGTCGGAGCGATGCCCCAGCGGGTGGCGAGGCGCAGCGCGGCGGCCTGCTCCCCAGGGGTGGTGCCTGTGGCGGCGGCACGCTCCAGGCGGTCGGCGAGGGCGGCGGCGACGCGGCGCAGCGCGGTGTAGCGGTCGAGCAGGTCGGCGGCCACGGCCGCCCCGGCACCGCCGGCGATCCCGCCCGGAGCGGCCTCGGCCAGGTCGGGCGCGGTGGCGGGGACCTGGCCGAGGAGGGCGACGAGGCGGACGGCACGCTCGTAGCGGGCGCTGCCGTCGCGGTCGGTGATGCTGGCGCCCTCGCCGCGGGCGGCGCGCTCCATGACCAGGCGCTCCAGGTCGCCCAGGGGCAGCGCGAGCGCGTCGGCGGGCTGGAGGCCCAGGTCGGCCAGGGTGACCGTGGCCGGGGCGCCGCCGCCGGCGCCCGTGACCTGCCAGGTCCAGGTGGCGGGCTGCCCGGTGCGGGCGCGCACGAGCGCGTCGGCGGCCGGGTCGGCCAGGGCGGCGGGGCGCACCTCGGCCAGCGCGTCCGGGCCTGCCGGGAGGGGGGGCTGGGCGGCGCCGGGTAGGACGAGCACGGCGACGCTCTCGACGGCGCGGCCCTCGCGGCGGGTGCGCAGCACGTCCAGGTCGGGCGGCTTGGCCAGGCCGGCGGCGGCGTCCATGGCGGCGCCGGCCAGCTCGGCGCGGCCGGAGGTGACGTCGTGGACCGCGTCGGCCACGAGCAGGTCGCCGTAGGCGTCCAGCGCGGCGCGCAGCGGGACGAGCTGGGCGAGAGTGGCGTTCGGGAGGCCGAGGGTGTTCTGGTTGGCGGCGAGCACCCGCTGGCCGTCGCACACCCGGCGGCCGGCGTGCTCGGCGCGCACCGGGAAGCGCAGGCGCAGGGCGGCGACCCGGGCCGGGTTGGCGACGGCGCGCTCGACGGCGCGGCCGAGTGCCTCGGCCAGGTGGGCGCCGCGGCGGACCTCCTCGGCGAGCGCCGCCGCGTCGCGCACGCTGGTCGAGGTGAGGTCCATGTGCCAGCGCCCGCCCTCGTGGTCGCCGAGGGCGCGGTCGCGCAGCAGCGCCGCGGTGGCGGCCTGCGGCTCGGACGGGGCGTGCAGCAGCCCGCCGCCGGTCGGGCCGGGCGTGCCCGGCCTGGGCCGGTCGACCCAGCCGTAGGCGCCGAGGGTGAGCGTGGCGGTCGCCGGGCCGGTGGCGTCGCCGGCCAGCCCGAGCAGCGCGTGCAGGCGCCGCCGGGCGGGGGCGCTCACCCACGGGTCGACGCGGTGGGTGGCGCAGTCGACCACGAGCGGCAGCAGCCGCTCGAGCTGGCGTTGCGGCACGGCGGCGAGCGCGCCGACGGCGGCGGCGACGCGCCGGAACGCGGCGGCGGTCGGGGTCTGGGCGCCGAGGTCGGCACGATCGACCGCGCGGATCGCGGTGGCAAGCCGCCCCTTGGTGGCCCTGTCGGCGGCGACCGGCTCAAGCGCGGGCGACGCGAGCGCCTGCTTGTCGCCGCCGACCTCGCCGATGGCGAGCTGGAGGGACCGCACGGTCAGGCGCAGCAGCAGGCTGTCGGGGTCGAGCTTGAGCACGTCCCGGTCGAGGGCGGCGCTGTTGGCGAACTGGGCGGGCGCCAGCTTGGCGGTGTCGGACAGCGAGCGCAGCACCGAGGCGGTGGTGGCGCCCGCGGGCAGCGCGGGCGGGGTGACCAGGGGCAGCCGTAGCCGCTTGGCGGTGCCGCGACCGCCGTAGCGGCGCACCGGGCGCAGCCCCAGCGCCCCGGCGACCGGAAAGCGGCGCCCCCAGCGGCGCAGCAGGTCCGGCCAGGCGACGTGGGTGCCGGTGGCGAGCAGGGCGACGGTCCACAGCTCCATCGGCCGCAGGCGCTCCAGCGCGTAGCCAGGGGAGGCGTACGGGTGCCGCAGGGCGTCCAGCAGCCGGCCGGCGTCCGCGCCGCCGGTGAAGGTCCGCGCCGCCGCCTCGGCCGCCGCCGCCCAACGCGCGCGGAGGTGCTGGAGGGCGGGGAGGATGCGGCCCTCGACCACCGGGTCGCCGGGCGCCGGCACCCAGTCGCGCAGCGCGGTCGCCGGGAGCAGCCCGTACGGCTGGGTGCCGACCCGCAGCGGCGGGAACGGCCCGGCGGGCTCGAGGTTCTCGGCCGCCCAGTCAGCGGCCTGGGCGACCGCCTTGCCCTCCAGGCCGAGCACGTCGGCCAGCCCGTGGCCCCACAGCGCCGGCCACAGCGCCGCGACCAGCCGCCGCGCCCACCGCCCGTGCGGCGGGGCGTCCCCGGGCAGCGGCCCGAGGGTGGCGGCGTCGCCGGTGAGCGCGACGCTCACCCGCCGCTCGGTGGCGGTGGCGGCGCGGCCAAGGAGCGCCCGCCACTGGTCGGGGTCCTCGCCCAGGTCGGCGCTCAGCTCCCCGTCCACGCTGTTGGTCGGCACCCCGACGGGCAGCAGCCCGAGCTGCCCGGCGTCGCGGTGCGCGGCGAACAGCGCCTTGGGGTCGCCGCGGCCGAGCCCGACGACGGACAGCACGTCGATGTCGTCGTTGCGCTGGCCGAGGTCGATGGTGGTGGCCAGCCCGGCCTTGACCGCCTCGGGGAACGACTCCCACCAGCGCTCCTCGCCGCTGCCGGGGTCGGCGGGGTCCAGGCGCAGCCGGGCGTGGTCGACGGTGAGCGTGGCCGCCAGGGCGGGCGCCCCGCCGGCGCGCGCGAGCCACACCTGCAGGGTGTCGGGGAACCCGGCCAGCTCGGTGAAGCGGGCCTCCTCGCGCACCTGGGCGGGGCGCAGCACGCGCCGCCGCGCGCCCGGCTCGGCCAGGCCGCCCGCGACCCCCGGGTCGCGCGCCTCGGGGAAGGTGCGCAGCAGCCAGGCGGCCCGGCCGGGGCCGTGCTGGCGGGCGAACGCGCGCCAGGCGGCCTGGCCCTCCGGGCTGTCGGGATGGTCGCCGGCCGCGGTGCGATACCGCTCGAGGGAATCCAGCTCGGCCGGGGAGGCGAGGTGGTCGTGCCGGTCGAACCACGGCTCGTCCGGGATCACCCGCAGCCGTAGCTCGCTGCCGGTAAAGCGCGTCTCCAGGCGCAGCGGCAGCAGCACCCCGACGGTCGGGGCCGGCGCCTGGGCCGCCTCCCGCGATCCGGAGCGCGTGTCCGGCTCGCTTGCGGCCGGGGCGGTCATGGGGCACCTCCGGGCGTCAGGTGGTCGCCCTGGATGAGGACCCGGAAGGGGTCGTCGAAGGCGAGGTTGGCGAACTGGGCGCCATCGGTGGCCGAGGTGGCGGCTGGGACGTCGTTGCGGAAGCGATAGCCGCTCTCGGGCTCCTCCAGCACCACCCACAGGGTGGGCAGGCTGGCCGGCGGGACGCCCTGGAAGCCGAAGAAGACCACGTCGCCGCCGACGTGGCCCTGGAAGGAAGGCAGGGTGCGGGGGGCGTCGGCGGCTGGGGCCACGGTGAAGTCGACCACCCCGCCGTGCCTGGCCGTGACCAGGTAGACCAGGGTGTGCGGGTAGCGGTCGAAGACCCGGCTGCGGAACACCAGGGCCAGGTCGGCGCCGGCCGACAGCCCGGGCGGGCGGTGCTGCGCGTCGCCCAGCGCGCTGCCCAGTGCCCAGTTGGCGATCCCGACAACGTCCGGGAGGCGCTGGCCGGTGGCCGCGTCGGTGCGGGTCCAGAAGGTGCGGATCGGGGTGCAGTCGGCGGCGACGCGGATGTTGCGCCAGCGCAGCTCCTCCACCACCCGGGTGTTGAGCCCGACCAGGAACGCGTCGGTGAAGGCGGGGTTGGTCTCGGCGCCGATGACCGCGTCGGCGGGGAGCTGCCCGACGCCCGGGAGCAGCCAGTCGGGGACCAGCTCGGCGACGTGGCGCCAGACGGGCAGGTCGATGCCCTGGCACGGCTCGGGCGGAGCGAGCGGCTGGGCCGGGTCCAGGCCGGTGACGGTGCCGAGCACCTGCCCGGCGGCGGGGGCCAGCTCGGGCCTGGACGGGTCGAACGCGGCGACCAGCTCGCCGGACAGTCCGGTCAGGTCGAGCGGGTCGCACGCCGGGGGCGGCTCGGGGGTGTCGCCGAGGTCGCCGAGCAGCTCCGCGACGGTGCCGGGCTCGTCGGTGAGGTCCCCGAACCGGTCGGTGAGGTCCACGAGGAGCTTGCGGGCGGCGGGCAGGTTGAAGTCGGGGTCGCCCTGACCGCCGGCCAGGGCGGCCAGCAGCAGCGTGGTGTGCACCCAGGGCAACGGCCGGGTGGCGGTGACGTGCTGGCCGAGCAGCCCGCCGAGGCGGCCGACCCGCTCGCGGAACTCGGGGAAGCGGTCGAGGTTCAGCGCGCTCACCGCCCCCTGGAGGGTCTGGGCGCTGGGCTGGGCGGTGCCCCTCGCGATCGCCTTGCGGCTCCGGTCGAAGTCGCCCGCGCCGAGGTCGTCGAAGGCGGGCAGGCCGTGCTCGCCGAACGGCGCGGGCGGCGGGCAGCGGTTGGCGGCGGCGGCGAGCTGCGCCGGGTCGGTGGCGGCGCGCTCGGCGAGCGCGGTACGCGCCGGGCCGGGGCGCAGCGCCCGGCGGGTCGCGGTGGAGAAGAACCCGGCCGGCAGGGGCCGGTCGGCGGCGGTGGCCAGGGTCGCGGCCGGCCCGCGCGGAGTGACCACCCGGCCGAGGGCCGGGCCGAGCAGCCACAGCCGCCGGGTCGGGTCGGCGGGCAGCCGCCGGCGCCAGAGGGTGACGGTCGCGGCCAGCCCGAGGGTGAGGTGGCGGACGCGCTGGGCGGCGTTGTCGAGCGCGCCGGCCTGGCGGGTGGCCTCGGCGGCCAGCTCCTCCTGGGCCTCGACGCCCACGCGCATCCCCAGCCCGGCCACGCCGCGGCGGCGGGGGTCGCCGTTGAGCGCCTTGCCCCAGGTGGTGTCGTCGGGCTTGGCGGTCCAGGCGTCACCGTAGCGGGGCAGCCCGACGACCGGGCGGCCGGCGGGGTCGGGGGGCGGGGTGCGCAGCCGGCCGAGGTCGGTGGCGATCGCGGGCGGCAAGGGCGGGTCGGTGGTGGCGCTGCCGACCGGGGCGAGCGCGCCGCGCACCCCGAGCGGCCCGGCCGCCGGCACGCGCGGGTAGGCGACCGGCGCCCGCCCGGTGCCGGGGTCGGCGGCGCCGGGGCGCAGCTTGGCGGCCAGGCTGCGGAAGTCGCCGCCCTCCCCGGTCCGGAAACGCCAGTGGCCGTATAGCGGCAGCAGCACGGTGCCGGCGGGCGGGGTCGGCCAGGCGTCGGCCACCGCGCCGCCGGTCCCGACCGTGAAGGCGGGCACGAGCGCGGCGACGTAGCTGGTGGCCGGGTCGAGCGGGCGCGGCGAGAGCACGCGCGCGACCGGCGCCCCAGCGCCCTCCTGGACGTGCGCCCAGCACGGCGAGCCGGCCAGCGGGTGGGCGGCCAGCGCGGCCGCGGCGATGGTGACCTGGTCGCCGGCCACTTGCATCTCGTCATCACTGCCGACGACCAGGACCAGCCAGGGCCGCAGCCGCCGGTTGCCGGCGGCCTGGGCGGCGGCCGGGGTGTAGCGCCAGGGCAGGTCGGGGGCGGCGAACTCGGCGAACGGGCATTTGGTCACCTCGGCGTCGTTCACGTCGGGCTTGGGGAAGCGGCGCGAGACCGCCCCGGGCTGGAGGCCGGTGACGTCCCCCGGCCCGGCCAGGAGCAGCGGCAGGGTGGCGGTCTGGCTGCCGGTCGCGCCGCCGCCCGCGTCCCTGCCGTCCAGGCGCAGGCTCGCCTGCCCGCCGGGTCGCCCGCCCTGCACCCCGGTCACCGTGCTCGCGGCGCCGGGCCGGCGCCAGCCGCGGAAGGTGATCTGTGTGGCCATCGTGCGGGTCCCTCCGGTCGCGTCGCGCGGTCGCGTTGAGCTGGTTGGGCGTGGGTCAGACGTGGGTGAGCTGGACGACGTCGCCGGTCGCGACGGCCGCCACCGCCGCCGTGGCAAAGCCGGTGCCGGCGCGGGTGGCGCGGGCGAGCTGGTGGGCCTGGGCGGCGCTGACCCCGTCGGCGAGCACCTGGCCGTCGGCGCCGCGGACCTGCCAGTGCGCCTCGGTCACCGCCACCCGGGGCGGGGGCCGATCGCCGCCGCGGGTGCCGGTGCGCACCTCCGCGGCGGCCAGCAGCCAGTCGGGGGCGGCCAGCGGCGGCCGGGGGACCGGCGGCGGCGGGCGGGGCGGGGCGGGCAGGCGCACCTCCTTGACCGTGACGGGATGCACGATCGGGTCCGAGGCGCCGCCGGCGCCGCCGAGGCGCACGCCGGCCTGGAGGCGCTCGAACCCGCGCCGGTTGAGCGCCTCGCCGTCGCTCAGGTCGGCGAACCCGCCGGGGGCGAAGAAGTCCAGCTCCGGGCCACCGACCGCCGGCCCGCCGGGGACGGCGCTGGCGGTCACGGTCTCGGGGCGGGCGAGCGGGTTGCCCTCGAAGCGCTCGATCAGCAGCCCGAGGGGGGCGCGCCCCTGCGACCAGACCAGCCCGACCGGGGGCAGCACGGCGGCGGGGAGCTGGCCGAGGGTGACCTGGGCGTCGGTGCCCTCGGCACGCAGGCTGTCGGGGGCGCGCAGGGCGGCGGCCAGCTCGGCGACCGCGCTGGCGACCGCCGCGACCACCGCCGGGGCGTCGCTGCCGATGGTGAAGGTGGCGCTGGCGCAGATGTCGAAGAACAGGATCTCGATGCACGCCTTGCCGCTGAAGGTGACCGGGCCCGGACCGGAGATGGTGCCGGTGACCTTGACCCCGGCCAGGGTGTGACCTCTGAACTGGACCTTGAGGCTGGCGGTGAAGTCGACCTGGAAGAAGAACGGCTTGAAGCGGATGAGCACGTCCAAGCTGAGGAACCCGCGCACGGTGAGCGGGTCGAGCTTGGCGACGACCTCGACCGCCGCGCCGAACTGCAAGCTGTTCGAGGTGATCGCGAAATAACCCTCGAAGCGCAGGTAGAGCGGGTCGTCCGGGGTGCCCCTGGCCATCGCCAGCCGGGTCAGGGTGGGCGGCAGCACAGCCGGGGCGGGGTCGAAGTCGGGGTGGACCCCGCCGACGCTGAACAGGAAGTACGCCTCGGCGCCCCAGCTCGCCCGCACGGCCACCCCGCCGGCGACGGTGAACACCTCGAGCAGCTTGGAGTCGACCAGCACGGCGTCGATGGTCAGGGTCTGGCGGGCCAGGTCGAGCACGCCGATGACGTCGCAGCGCAGCTGGAGCAGTGGGCCGGACGCGCCGGGGGCGGTGACCACGGCGCGGGCGACGCCGAGCAGCACGACCTTGGTCGGCCCGGGCAGCTCCAGGAACACCCCGATGTCCAGGGCGACCAGGTCGGCCCAGGTGAGCTGGAGGGTCGGTCCGACCACGAAGACGCCCTCGGCCGGCGGGAAGATCGCGGCCAGCTCGGGCAGCAGCGCGGCCACGTCGCGCACCGGGTCCTCGGGGGCGAGGATCCGGCCCACCGTCCCGGTGGCGAACCGCTCGCGCAGCGCATCCACGTTGATGCGCCGGTTGACGGCGACCAGCCCGCCGACGCCGGTGAGCGCGATCCCGAAGCCGAGCTCGATGTCGGGGAACCGGGCCGACAGCATGATGAGCAGGCTGAACCCGCGCTGGCCGCCAGGGAGCCTGGTGTCGAGCAGGCATATGGCGGTGACGGCGACCTCGCCGAGCCGCACCGCGAAGGCGCCGAAGTAGCGGCCGGTGGCCGGGTCGTGGTCGATGAACCCGCCGCCCTGGACCGGGCCGGCGTCGATCGCCAGGCCGAGGCCGGTGGGCGGCTTGAGGCCGACGTCCAGGCCGAGCGGGCCGGCGTTGCCCGGGGCCAGGACCAGGTCGAGGGCGATCCCGAGCCCTTCGACCACGAACGCGACGGGGCCGAGGTCGCCGACGATGGTCGCGCCGGCCAGGGCGGACAGCCTCGGGCTGCCGGCCGTGGTGGTGCCGGAGCGCAGCGCGATGGTGACCCGGTCGAGCTCGACCGGACCGAGGTGCAGGTTGGGCGCGACGGTGGTCTCGAACCCGGCGCTGCCGGCGAACGCGAACCCGCCCCGGTTGGACCAGGACACCCCGAGGCCCACCGGCACGGTGACGGTGCCGCCGCCGAGCATGCGGGCCAGGAACCCGTCCAGCTCCCCGGCGGCCAGCACCACCGCCAGGTCGCGCACGGCGACCACGGCGCCGACCGACAGCACGCCCTGGTCCAGGTCGATCGCGAGCGCCAGGTCGGCGCCGCCCAGCTCGACGCGGCTGCGGCCGGGCCGGCCGAGCAGCAGCGTGCGCGCCTGCGGCTGGGCGGGCGTGGCGGCGTCGTAGGAGAGCGTGGCGCCGAACCCGGCTGACGGGAGCTGGGTGTCGGGGGCGAACGGGAAGCGGACGGTCACCGACCCGGGCCGGATCAGCACCCCGAAAAGGCTGGCCAGGTTCGTCCCGGCGCGCACCCGCAGCGTCCAGTGCGGGTCCAGGTGGACCTCGGTGCCCGCCTGGCTGGGCAGGGCCGGCTGGACGATCACGCCGGGTGGCAGGGTGGTGGTCCCGGCCTGCTCGGCGGGCAGCTCGGCCAGCTCCAGGGCGATCTCGACGACCTGGTCGGCGACGGCGAACTCGAACAGGTGCAGCCGCACGCGGGTCTCGACCGGCTTGGCGACCTGGTCGGGCGGGGCGGTCCGCCAGCCGGCGGCCAGCTCGGGGGGGACGCGCTGGATGCTGGCGGCGAACCCGAGCGCCCACAGCAGCTCGTGGACGTGGTCGCGCAGCAGCTCCCAGCGGAACTCCGGGGTCCCCCAGCCGTACACCCGGCGGGGCAGCACGCCCGGGTCGGTGAACAGCTCGGGCACCTGGTCGAAGCGCAGCCGGGTGCGCAGGAACGCCGGGCGGGTGGCGGTCGCCTCGTGGTATTCGGTCTCGACGATCCCGAGCATGGACATCGCGGTGGACACGGTCGGGAGCGCGGCGGCCAGGTAGTCGGTGAGCAGCAGCTCGACCAGCCGCTCGGCCAGCTCGGCGAGGAACGCCCCCGCGTCACCCCCGGCGACCCCCGCCGGCGCCTGGCTGATCGCGTCGAGCGCCTGGTACAGGTCCCTGACGGCGCCCAGCGCGGCGCGCACGTCGTCCGGGTCGGGGTCGTCGCCCAGCGCCTCGGCCGCCGCGAGCGCCTCGTCCACCGCGGTCGCGAGCTGGCGGAAGCTGGCCGGCAGCTCGGTCGGCTCCCAGCCGAGCCTGAACAGGAACGCCCGGAAGCTGTCCAGGTCGTCCACGGCGCGGCGCAGCGGCTCCACGGCCAGGGCCAGGTGCCTGGCGAGCAGCGCGAAGGTGCTCTCCTGGTCGCTCACCGGCGCCCGCCGGCCCCCGGCGCTCATGGCTGCGCGTCCTGCCCGCTGAACAGCGCCTCCAGGTCGGCGTGCCTGGAGGCGTCCAGGCGGTCGACGATGACGTACTGGCAGACGTGGCAGAAGCGGTAGATCGCGCCCGGGTTGGAGGTCAGGGTGTGGGTGAACGGGTTGGCGGCGGGCACCTGGAGGACGCGCATGATGCACGCCCCGGTCGGGTGGTAGGGGCGGCAGTCGTACTCCATCCCGCCCTCGTACAACCCCACGATCCAGGACCGGAAGCGCGGGCGGCCGAACGGCAGCCCGGCGGGCAGGTTGGTGGCGAGCTGGAGCCCGTTGACCGGGTCGTTGACGCAGTCGCGCAGCGGCGGGCGGGCGTTGAGCGGGCCGCCGGTGGCGTCGATGTGCACCCGGATGACCTGGTCCAGCAGCTCGGCGAAGATGTCGCCGGCCAGGACCGCGCTGGCCCGTGCGGGCACCGGGTCGCACAGCACGCTGCCCGCCGGGAAGTCGCCCACGACCACCGTCCCGTGGAGGTCCTGGACGCGGACCTTGTCGGCGGCGACGCTCAGCACCCTGAGCTCGTCGCTGAGCTTCGGCACGGCGACGCCGCCGTCCGGCAGCGGCTGGCGCAGGCGCACGAGGTCCGGCGCGGCGAACGAGGCGCCGTGGCCCGGGTCGAGCTCGGCCCGGAAGACGCCGCCGGTCTCGTCGACCAGGGCCAGCTTCAGCCTGCCCGCCCGCAGCAGCCTCGGCCAGCGCCACTTCACCTGCCCGCCGCGCAGCCCGGCGAACGGCACCGCGAGCAGGTCGTCGCGCGGCTGGAGGTTGGCGAACCCGCGCAGCCGGTCCAGCTCGTCGTCGGGCATGCCGCCCTTGCCGCCGTACTCGTCGCCGACGCGGGCGATGTGGGCGGTCTCGTGAGCGATCCTGGCCAGCACCTCCCGCACGACCACGACCGTGCCGCCCTTGCGGGGCAGCGGGTTGGGCAGCACGTCCACCTCGCGGCGGCCGGCCACCGCCTTGAGCCGGGTCTCGGAGGTGCTGACCAGCCCGACGGCGACGAGCTGGGTGTGGCGGCGGTCGTTGGTCTGGGTCATCGCGCCGCTGTCGCGCGCCCCGAACGCGAGCGCGATCACGAGGTCCTGGTCCTTGCCGGGGGGTGTAGGGGCGCTGGGGTGCTGATCCCAGGTCGCCCCGATCACGGCCGGGCCCGCGCGGGTGATCGTGCGCAGGAACTGGTCCAGGTGCTCCCGGGTGGTGCGCATGGCGAAGAAGGGGCCGATCGCGCGCTCGGGGAAGAACAGGTCGTAGGCGGGCCGCTCGCCCTGGGCCAGCCCGAGGGCGGTGTCGCGCTCGTTGGCCACCCGCCGGTCGTTGAGGTCGCGCCAGCGGTCGTAGAGCCCGAGGGTGACCCGGCGCAGGTCGACGTCGTTGAACATCGCCGTCCACTGCCCGCCCTTGGTGGCCAGGTCGACGGCGGCGTCGGCCGGGACCGGCAGCCCGACCAGGTGGACCAGGTTCTCCAGGCGGTACTCCAGCGCAGGCGGGAGCGGCCCGATCGGCGGCAGGGCGGTCAGCGGGTTCGGCGCCACCGGGCGGGGCATCTCCTGCCCCACGATGCTGGCGCCTCGGTTGACCAGGTCCAGCTCGTACAGGGTGCTCTCGCCGCTCTGGTTGGACGGCAGGAACACCCGCCAGTAGTTGACCCGGTCCTTGATGAGGTTGAACGGGCTGGTCGCCTTGGAGGTGCGGAGCTGGCGCACCGCCTCGGCGGCGCACTGCTCGAAGGCGAATCTGTCGGCGTCGGTGTCCGGGAACCCCTCGGCGACAAACAGCACGTTGGGCACCTGGGCCATGACGGCCGGCTCCGGCCCGGGCCCGGCGACCAGCGTCGCCTTGCGCACCGCGGCCGGCTGGGCGCTCCAGGCGTCCAGCACTCGGACCTGCCCGGTTGCCGCGGACCCGCCCAGTTCGGCGGAGAGCGTCGCGGTGACCTGCACGGCCGGGCCGCCGGTGGCGCCCGGGGCGGACAGCTCCCCTGTCGCCGCCACCGCCACCTTGCCGGGGATGGCGCTGGCCCAGGCGAAGCCGGGATGCTGGGTGATGTCGCCGACGGTATTGTCGTCGAACTGGGCGAGCACCGACAGGCGCTGCCCGTCGGCGCCCTTGTGGATGCTGAGCGGGGTCGGCGTGCACCACGCCCGCGTCACCGAGGTGTGGACGTGGATGCGCATGGTGGCGACCAGGTTGCGCACTCCGCCGGGCGCCGCGGCGTCGTTGACCTGGCACCTGGCCTCGACCACCAGGTTGCTGAGCAGCGGCGGGGCGGGCGCCGGGCTGACCGCCTCGACCTCGCCGGTGGCGGTGTCGACCTTGACGCCGCGGGCGGTGATCACCCCGCCGACGACCGCCCCCTTGATCCGCGGCACGAACGTCAGGCTGGCCACGTCGCCTGGCAGCGGCCGGTCGCGGCCGGTCGGCTGGGTCCCGTCAGCCTGGTGGAGCAGGAGCAGCCCGTCCAGGCGCCGTTTCTTGCCGCGCAGCAGGTGGATGTCGAACCGGTCGGAGAACCGCCAGGCGATCCGGGTCGTGGTCACCGCCGCCGCCCCCACCGGCGGGTCAGGCCAGAACCCGGATGCTCCTGCACGCGCGTCCTTTCGCCAACTTGGACCGACTCGGGCGGAGGATCACATACGCGCAGAGCACGGTCAAGAGACAGAAGGGCAGCCCGGTTCATCGCAAACGCCAGATCGCCGGGCTGCTCGGCTACGACCCCACCACCGTGCAGTTGACCGGTACGAGCCTGTTTCACCGACCTGTGCGAACTGACGGGGAAGCTGTCGGTCGGGGCGCCGCGCGGGACGCGCCGGTGCCGCGCTGGTCGGCGGACGCACTGCCGGACGGCCGCAGCCACAGCGACACGCTGGTCGGCTGCATGGTCTGCTCGACCATGCCGAGCAGCTCGCCGGTCAGGGTGTCAAGGTCGACCTGCTGGCGCAGCCGCGCGCTGAACGCCTGGATGGTCTGGGCGGCGTCGTAGCGGCGGCGGTTAAAGCGCCGGTCGACAGCGGCCTGGACGCGGCGGCGGGCCGGCTGGAACGCCGCGGCCACCGCCAGGGTCGCCCCGGCGACCACCAGGCTGGACTCTTGGCCGAGGAGCTGGCCGAGCCCCAGGACCACCCCGGCGTAGCCGCCGCCGAGCAGCACGGTGAGCAGCCCGTAGGCCAGCGTGCGGCTGACGATGCGGTCCAGGTCATACAGGCGGTAGCGCAGGATCGCCGCGCCGATCGCCAGCGGCAGGACCGCCGCGCAGAGCGCGAGCCCCCAGCCGAACAGGGCTGGCGTTTGCGTCAGCATGGCGGCCAGGACGAGCGCCGCCGCCAGCGACACCACGGCCGCCGCAAACGCCACCCACCGAAGCTGCTGGCGCTCGGCGCCGCGGGCGCGGCGGAAGCGCACCACCAGCGACGCGGCGGCCACCAGCACGCCCAGGACGGTGAGGGCCAGCGCCATGCCAGTGGCTGCCAGCAGCGGACCTTCCAGGGCGCCGAGCCCGAGCGGGTTTGCAACCGACTGGTACTCGGGGCCCAGCGGTTGCGGCAGCAGCGTCACCGCCAGCAGGACGACCACCGGCGCGGCCGTGGCGACCCGGGCCCACCAGCGCCAGCGTGACGAGGGCAGCGACCCGGTCGGGGTAAGCAGCAGGATGAAGCCAATGCAGGTGATCGCGATCGCGAGCAGGACGGGGCCGTACAGTGCCGCGTAGCCGGCGGCCGGCAGCGTCCCGGGCCGGATCAGGAGCCCATAGGGCGCGTACCCGTCGGCCACCCCGCTCGCCGACACCGACAGCCCCAGGCCCAGCAGCAGCCAGCCCACCGGGTGGCGAGACCGCCGGCTGGCGAGCACCGCCCCGACGGTGGTCGCACTCACGATGGCCAGCACGGCGGGCACGCCGCTGGCATCCAGCTGGGCCAGCTCGGGCCGGCCGGCCTCACGCAGGAGGTGGTCGAACCAGGGGATAGCGGCAAGACCAAGCATGGCCAGCGCCCATAGCGCCCATGCGAGCCCTGCCGGCCGCCAGTGCGTCCCGACGGGTCGGACCGCAGGGGTCACTGCCATGGTCCTCGCTGCACGCACTCACCTCCTCCGCCGCCTCCCAGCATCGCGGATCACGTGCCAGTGTGGCCGGCCTCCGTCTCGGTAACGTTACCGACGACGGACCCGGCATCAGGTCTTTGTGAAACAGGCTCGTGCGCCGATGAGTCTGCGCGCGACCCGCCGTCTCAACAGGGGGCGGCCAAGATTGATCTCGACGGAGGTAGATCATTGGGTAAGATGCTGTATTCGGTCACTATGTCGCTGGACGGCTTCATCGCCGGCCCAGGTGGTGACATGTCCTGGTTAACCGAGCACCTCGGGCCCAACCCGACCGTGGACGAGGTTATCGGCATGATCGGCGCGCTTCTCGTCGGCAGCCGCACCTTCCGCGGCGACGATCCGTACAAGGGCACGACCAAGGAAGGCAAGCCGTTTGGCGGGGGGTGGACCGGACCACAGTTCGTGCTCACCCACCACGCCCCCCAGACACCGGTGCCGGGTGTCACCTTCGTCGGTGACCTCGACAGCGGCATCGCCGCGGCCAAGGCCGCCGCGGGTGACAAGTACGTCAACGTCCTCGGCGCCGAGGTTGCCCGGCAGTGCCTCGACGCGGGTGTGCTCGACGAGATCCTTGTGCTCATCGCGCCCGTCCTGCTCGGCGACGGCGTCCGGCTGTTCGATCGCCCGGGTGGGACCAACGTCAAGCTCGAACGCCTCAGCCTGACCCACACGCCGCAAGCGACGAACATCTGGCTACGCGTCGCCAGATGAGCCGTTGGTGCAGGCCTCAGGAGGCGCAGGTCCTCCTGGAACGCACCATCCGCACATTCATGAGGGATTCCTTTCGCCGTGTCAGGTGCCGCGCCGCGGCGGTGAAGAACGCCGTGGCCGCCTCCTGGTCGGGTGAGGGCCCAGTGGCCGCGTCAATCGTTGTCATCGACGGGCTCGGCGACCCCGAGCGCCTCAGCCAGCTCGACCTGGCCGTCCTCGACGACCAGAGCCCGTAGGTCAGAACCCGGCCGGACGCGTTGAGCAGCGAGAATCCGGGTCTCGGGATGACTGTGCGACCTCACCGCGCATCATGTTCTGCTCCTATCCGGTGGTGGACTCCTGTGCACAGCAGGCCCGAGGCGATCATGCTGCCTCGGTTTCTGCAGGTGTTGTTATCCGACTGCTGGGGGTCAACGGCGCTCAACCTGTGAGAAGGGGTGGCTGCCGTGCCATCCCGGCTGTGTCGTGATCCACGCGGCCACGGGCGGGATGTCCACCGGGCCGCTGGTGTCGACGCGAAGCACCGGCCCGGGAAGGCCAAGCGGCTCCCACGGCATGGCCGCCTTGTGCTGGTTGGCGGGCAGGTGATCCAGATGCCCGATGTGCCGGGCGTCGGAGCGAGCTATGTTGCGGCGGTGTGCCTCGGCTGCAGGGCAGTGACAGAGAACCTGGATCGGCTGCTGGCAGATCGCCTCCAACGCCGGGGTGTGGCCGGGATAGAAGTTGGCCTCCAGGACAGCGGCGGGGCTGTGACGTGCCAGGGCGAACATGATCGCGAAGCTGGCGGTGCCGAGCCGCTGGGACCAGGTATGGTCGCCGGTGCCCAGGGTGTCGAACAGGGCCTCTTTGATGGTGTCCTTGGTGATCAGCGGCAACCCCAGGTGGCGGGCCAGGGGCACGGCCAGGGTGGTCTTGCCGCTGCCGGGTGCGCCGGTGACCAGCACGAGGGTGTGCAATTGTCCTCCATCAGGATGTTGGGTGTCGTTGTCAGCATGGCCCGATCATGGTGGAGCTGGTGGGCGTGGCGGGACCAGTGGCGAGCAACGGCAGCACCTCACAGACCTTGGGACTCTTGCGACACCACGGCGGCAGGATGGAGACCTCCCCCGTTGGAGGGATTGCGGGAGGGGCCTCCCCCCCGGGATGGAGGGCAAGATTCCCGCTGGCGACCCAGGCCAGCGCCACCGGCAGCCGGTTACGGTGACCTCGACCGATAACCGGTAGTACAGGAGGAACGATGTCCGAATCGAGCGACACCCGCCACCAGCAACACTCCGATCCGGCGCACGTGCCCTCCGACGATCGGGACGGCGCGCGCGATGCGGCTCGCCGCTGGGTTCGCCGCAAGCGGATCTTCTACCCGATCGTCGGCATCTACCTGTTGCTCAGCCTCATGTGGTTCGCGATCGACATGCTGGACGATTCGACCAGCCTGTGGTTCTACTGGCCGATGCTCGGCACCGGGCTCGTCGTCCTCGTGACGGGCATTGGCATGTTCGGTCTGGGCGGGCTGTTCGGAGCGGACTGGGAGCGGCGCCAGGTCGAGAAGTACCTCGAACGGCGGAGCGATAGGATGAGCGGGCCGGACGCTCGGTCCTGACGCCGCCAGAGAGCGGGATTCCGCCGCCCCTGTGTCCGACCCGAATCCCGCTTCTCGACTTCCTGCCGCGCCAGCTCACGCCGGTGATCGCGCGCCAAGAGGCGGCCGAGGCCGTTGCCTCCACACCCCACGAACAGGACGGGAGCCTGCCATGACCCAGCCCCATCCCTTCCGCCGCACCCTCGAGGCCAGGGACATTGAGGCGATCGCGGCCACGCTCAGCCCGGACGTGGTCTTTCACAGCCCGGTGGTCCACCGGCCCATCGTCGGCCGCGCCGATGTGATCGCCCTCCTCGAGGCCGTGGTCGTGACCTTCCACGCCTTCCGCTATACGCAGGAGTTCCGCGATGGGCCGCGCACCGCGCTCGTGTTCGAGGCTTGGGTCGGCGATCGCTTCGTCCAAGGCGTGGACCTGCTGGAGGACGACGAGCATGGCCTCATCAAGACGTTCACCGTCATGATCCGCCCGCTCTCGGGACTTACCGCGCTCGGCGACGCCGTGCGCGCACGGCTCGCGCAGGCCACGAATCAATGACCGAGCGGCACTGTTGCCGGAGGAGCAGGGAACATCCGCATGGACGCTGGACTGCACCGCAGTTCCAACCTCTGCCGGTGTCGACATCAAGGGGCCCTACATCCAGGGCCGACCGGGGGGCAGGTTCGTCTACAGGTTCGCCGCGGATCCGTACCTCCCTGGCCATTCTGCACTGGCCACTCTGCACTGGGCGCGCAGCGCTCGAGCCCAGTCCGGGTGCGTCGGCCGAGCACCATGACCCAGGGGCGTGGGACACTCGCTGGTGGCCACGACGAGGGGAGCTGCGCATGGCGACCTGGGAGACGGTGTCCGAGCTGCTGAGCGCGTTGCCTGGCACCGAGCAGGGCTTCCTGCACCACAACCCGGCGGTGCGGGTGCGCGGCAAGCTGGTGGCCTACCTGCCCGACAACCGCCGCAGCCGGCCGGCACACGCCGGCGACGACGAGGAGTTCCTGGTGGTCAGGACCGATTTCGGCGAGCGTGCGGCGCTGCTGGCCGAGGATCCGGAGACGTTCTTCGTCACGCCCCACTACCAGAGCTACCCGGGCGTGATCGTGCGGCTGGCCACGGTACGGCCCGATCAGCTGCGGGAGCTGCTCACCGAGGCGTGGCGGCTCGTCGCCCCCCAACGGCTCGTCCGCGAACTCGACCAGGCGTGAGCCCACGAACGGGAGCTGCCAAGTGACGATTGGCCAGGTGGCGGGCCATTCTGCCGTGGAGATGGACGTCCAGCAAGACAATCCTGGCCGGCCCTATCAGGAGTTCGCCGATGGCTACTCGCACACCGATCGCACGACAGACTCGCCGGGCAGCGCCGGTCACACCGATCGCGGGCTGCCTGTTTCTCACGGTCTGCCTGCTGCTCGGCGGCTGCGACCGCGGCACCTCCGGCCGTGGATCGTCGCCGCCGGACCGTGCGTCACCCGCGAGCACGACCGCTGTGGGCGCTCGGCCGCTGGATCCACGGGCAGGCGCCTCACGGGGGTCCGGCGAGTGTCGCCTGCCCCCGCTCAGGCAGCAGATCGCCCAGCTCCTGCTCGTCGGCTTCCCAGGGACGGCGCCCACCGCAGCCAACCGCTGGGTCGTCGAGCAGGGCGTCGGCGGGCTGGTCCTGTTCAGCCGCAACATCAGCTCGACCGGGCAAGTCCGCTCGCTGCTCCGGCACCTGCAGGCCAGCGCCGCCATCCCGCTGGAGATCGCGGTCGACGAGGAGCCAGGGCGGATCGCGCGGCTGGCCGGCCTGGTTGCCGCCGCGCCCCCGGCACGGCAACTCGGCCGCCTATCCCCTGCGCGAATCTTCCGGTACGGCCTGCAGATCGGCCATGACCTGGCGGCGCTCGGGGTGACGACCGATCTGGCGCCAGTCCTCGATATCACCAATGCGGCCCCGAACAGCGTGATCGGCGACCGATCATTCGGTGGTGACCCGATCAGTGTCAGCCGTACGGCGATCGCCTTCATGCTCGGCCTCACTCAAGGCGGCGTGACCACCGTCGGCAAGCACTTCCCCGGACATGGCGAGAGTGTCGTCGACTCGCACCGCGCCCTGCCGGTCGTGGACGTGACCACGTCCCGGCTGGAGGCCTGGGACCTGGCGCCGTACAAAGCCGCCATCAAGGACGGCCTCCCGGCGGTGATGGTGGGCCACCTGCTGATCCGCCAACTCGACCCGCAACGACCCGCCAGCCTCTCGCCCATGGTCGTTCAGAGCTTGCTGCGAGAGCGCTTGAGCTTCGGCGGCCTGGTCGTCTCTGATGCTCTCGAGATGGACGCGATCGCACAATCGTGGCCGCTGGCCACCGCGGCCGAGTTGGCCATCGAGGCCGGGGTCGACCAGGTAATTGTCTGGCGCGACTATCAGCAGATACCTCAAGTTATCGACCGCCTCGAGAACGCCGTGCGCGGCGGTCGCCTCTCTCTGGACCGGGTCCGAGAGGCCTTCCTGCATGTCCAGCAGTTCAAACGTCAGCATGCGTGGGACAACTGCGCGAGGATCGCAGCGCCGGGGCGTTGACGGCCGATGCGCGTTCAGCGCAGAACGAACCCGATGACGAAGAAGTAAACCGCGGCCGAGACCGCCCCCTGGGTCTGCAGGCCGACCCCCAGGCTGCTCATGGCGGCCGTCGTGAGCTCGTCCTGGCGCAGGGAGTTCGGGCCAGGTGGTGGCGTGCCCCAGGCAACGGATGCGAGCCACGGGTGGCTTCGCCTTCACGCTGGTCTTCCCGCTCACGTCTGAGCAACAGGATCCTCGCGCCGCCTCGCTCCAGCGTGCATCCAACGCCCCGGCGCCCTGCCCGGATTCCCTGCTGGACCTTGATAGTATGAGAGTCATAGAGTACCATTCACGTATCTTCTCAGATACAGAAGACAGGGCACCCGGGACACCAACCACGGCCACACCCACCACAAGGAGACACCACATGAAACTCACCGTCTACGGCGCCACCGGCCGCATCGGCGAACAACTCGTCCGACAAGCACTGGACACCGGCCACAACGTCACCGCAGTCGTCCGCGACCCCACCCGCCTCAACCTGCACCACCCCGCACTGGAAATCATCACCGTCCCCGGCCTCACCGACCCCCAAGTACTCCCCCCCACCCTGGAAGGCAGCCACGCCGCCATCTCCGCCGTCGGCCCACGCGGCCGCAACGACGGCCCCGTCGCCTCCACCGCCACCCACGCAATCCTCCACGCCATGCACACCAACGGCGTCCACCGCCTCCTCGCAGTCAGCGCCGTCCCAGTCGGCCCGGTACCCACCGGCGAGAGCCTGCTCAACCGCCGCATCATCCTGCCGCTGATCAGCACCTTCGCGCGGGAGGTCTACGCCGACCTGGCCACCATGGAAGACGAGATCGCCCACAGCACCACCGACTGGACGGTCGTGCGGCCACCAAAGCTCAACAACAAGCCACTGACCGGCAGGTACCGGACCAGCGTGGGCGCCAACGTGCCACGCGGCTACTCGATCTCCCGCGCCGACGTGGCCCACGCCATGCTCCAGATGCTCAACGACCCAGCCACATTCCGACAGGCAGTCGGGATCGCGTACTGACCTCCACG
>WNFV01003679.1_pt1 | contig 35008 bp, 32 predicted proteins | sample 5400101 | NCBI WGS metagenome assembly WNFV01 (sample SAMN13153361, study PRJNA577476) | soil metagenome | isolation source: 115 cm soil or saprolite under grassland replicate 1 | place: USA:California | collected 2016-06-15 | reverse complement strand
ACACGCTCGTCAACAACCTGCTGCTCAAGTGGGCGAGCGACGACCTGCGGCACCGCTATCTCCCCCGCCTCGCCGCCGACCTGCTCGGCGCCTACGCGCTCTCCGAGCCGGAGTCGGGGTCCGATGCGTTCGGGCTCCAGACCAGGGCCACCCGCCGGGGCGACACTTGGATCCTGGAGGGACGCAAGCTCTGGATCACGAACGGCGCGGAAGCCAGCCTGTTCGTGATCTTCGCGAACGCCGACTTCGCGCGAGGTTACAAGGGCATCACGGCGTTCGCGGTGGAGCGCGGCTTCAAGGGCTTCTCGGTCGGCAAGAAGGAGGACAAGCTCGGCATCCGCGCGTCGAGCACCTGCGAGCTGGTTCTCGATCAGTGCGAGGTGCCGGCCGCGAACGTGGTGGGCGAGGCGGGCCAGGGCTACAAGGTGGCGATCGAGACCTTGAACACCGGGCGGATCGGGATCGGGGCGCAGATGATCGGCGTGGCGCGCGGCGCGCTCGGCGCGGCGCTCAGGTACGTGCGGGAGCGCAAGCAGTTCGGGCATCCGATCGCCGAATTCCAGGCGGTCCAGTTCCAGCTCGCCCAGGCGGCGACGGAGCTCGAGGCGGCGCGGCTGATGGTGTACAACGCGGCGCGGCTCGAGGACGCGGGCGAGCCGTACACGATGCAGGCGGCGATGGCGAAGCTGTTCTCGTCGCAGGTGGCCGAGCGGGTGACGTCGCTCGCGGTGGAGCTGTTCGGCGGCTACGGGTATACCAAGGAGTATCCGGTGGAGAAGTTCTACCGGGACGCGAAGATCGGGACGATCTACGAGGGGACGAGCAACATGCAGCTGAACACGATCGCGAAGCAGCTGCTGAAATAGGGCGGTAGAGGGCGGGAGAAGGCGGTAGAGGGCGGTAGAGGGTAAACGCCACCCAAGGAGACCACATTATGCGGCGTCTCAGTCTAGCGGTTTTGGCTCTGGTGGTGCTTGCGCTGCCGGCTGCCGCGCAAGGCAAGGGCAAAGGGCCGAAGCACTACGCGGTCACGACCGATCGGGCGCTGGTGGTGACGAAGGAAGTGCTCGTGAAGCAGGGCTACGAGGTCGTGCGGGTGGAGAATAGCGGGCACGATTATGTGGTGTGGTATCGCCGGGGCAACAGGGGGAAGGGCAAGGGCAAGGGCCCACCGGTGAAGCTGGTGATCCACCGCTACGCGGATCGGGTGGTGTTCCTCAACACGCCGAGCGCGATACTGGTGGACATCGACGTGAGACTGAAGCTGTAGGGAGACGGTAGAGGACGGTAGAGGACGGTACCGAGACCACCGGCCGCTGGGCGAGGCCCGCGGCCGTTTGTCTTATGGCACAAGAGTAATACTTTATATTACTGGATATGAGCGAGATCGTGCGTATATCCATCACCCTTCCCCAGGAAGTGCTCGCTGCAGCGGACCGGGAGGCCAAGCGACTGGACCGCTCGCGCAGCTGGGTGGTGGCGGAGGCGGTGCGGCGGTACGTGAAGGAGCATGGAGCAGGGAGCAGCGAGCAAGTCCGTGAGGTGGCGGAGCCCGCCTACGCTGCGGCGGAGGTGGCCGAGGCTCGGCGGCGGCATCTGCTGGCCGATTTGAAGCTGTCGCCCGCCGAAAGGTTGCGGCGGGCGGAAGAGCTGGTGCGCCTGGCGCGCCTGGTGCACCCGCGCCGGCGCCGACAGCAGGTGATTGGCTTTGACAGCTACGAGGACTTCTACGAGTGGAAGAAGGCGCGCCTCGTCGGGGCGTAACGCCCCCCAGGCTATCGCGGCGCAGGTCTGCGCTGCGCTGAACCGTGCCGGGGCGAAATACCTCGTCATTGGAGGGGTCGCCTGCGTCCTGCACGGCTACGCGCGTGCGACGACGGACGTCGACATTCTCATCGAGCGCTCGCTCGCGAATGCCGAGCGCCTCCTCGCGGGACTCGCCAAGGTGGGGTACAGCTTCGCCCGTGAGTGGGGCGCCGAGGAGATCATCAAGCGGCCGATCACGGTGATTGGCGACGATCCGGCGGTCGACGTGTTCACCGTGGCGTGGAAAGTGAGATACGAGCAGGCGGTGAAGCGATCGACCGTCTCCGAAGTCGACGGGGTCAAGATCCCGTTGATCGGGCTCGACGACTTGATCGAGACGAAGCGCACCGGGCGAGCACTCGATGCGGCGGACATCGAGGCGCTGGAGGAGATCAGGCGGCTGCGGGGAGACGCCTTCCCTCCACGCCGCTCCTCGACGTAGTCTTGCTTCCATGCACACCGCCTCCCGCACCCACTCGTTCACCGAATCCGTGATCCGCGGCATGACCCGGCTCGCGAGCGAGCACGGGGCCCTCAACCTCGCGCAGGGATTCCCCGACTTCCCCGCCCCCGAGGTGCTCAAGGCGGCGGCGGCGCGCGCGATCGCCGACGACGTGAACCAATACGCGATTACCTGGGGCGCGAAGCGGCTGCGCGACGCGCTCGCGCGGAAGTACGCCGAGTGGTACGAGATGGCGGTGAACCCCGAGGCGGAGATCACCGTGACCTGCGGTGCCACCGAGGCGATGGTCTCGGCGCTGCTCGCCATCGTCGATCCGGGCGACGAGGTGATCGTGTTCGAGCCGTTCTACGAGAACTACGGCCCCGACGCGATCCTGTGCGGCGCGAAGCCGGTGTACGTGCCGATGGCCGCCGGCGAGGCGCTGGACCTCGACCGGCTCGGCGCCGCCTTTTCGCGCCGCACCCGCGCGATCATCGTCTGCACCCCGAACAACCCCACCGGCCGGGTGCTGTCACGGGCCGAGCTCGAGGGCGTCGCCGAGCTGTGTCGGCGGCACGACGCGTACGCGGTGACGGACGAGATCTACGAGCACATCTACTACGAGGGAGAGCACATCCCGATCGCCACACTCGACGGCATGCGCGAGCGCACCATCACGATCAGCGGCGCGTCGAAGACGTTCAGCGTCACCGGCTGGCGCATCGGTACGATCGTGGCGCCGGCGGACGCGAGCGACGCGATCCGCAAGGTGCACGACTTCCTCACCGTCGGCGCGCCGGCGCCACTCCAGGAGGCGGTCGCCGTGGCCCTTGAGACGCTGGGCGACGACTACTACGAGACGCTGGCGCGCGAGTACCGCGTCCGGCGCGACCTGTTGCACCGCGCGCTCACCGACGCCGGGTTCCGCTGCACGCCGCCCCAGGGGGCTTACTACATCCTCGCCGATTTCTCCGCCATCTCCGATCTCCCGGACGACCAGTTCGCCTACTGGCTCACCCGGGAGATCGGCGTGGCGCCGGTCCCGGGCTCGAGCTTCTACAGCCGCCCGGAGCTGGGGCGGCGGCTGGTGCGGTTCGCCTTCTGCAAGACGGAGGAGATGCTGCGCGAGGCGGCCGGCCGGTTGGCGCGGGTCAGGCACCCGGCGCGGGCGTGACCTCACCCACCTCCGGGGGGTTGAGGTTCAGGCCCAGCCCCGCGAGGGCGAAGAGCCAGCGCCCCAGCGGGCCGCGCCAAAAGCGGAGCCGCCGTTCGGCCTTGGGGTCCGTGCGGTGCTCCGTGCGCGCACGGGCCACGAGGGCCGCGAGCAGCGCCGTCGCCGCGGCGGTCCCCAGTACGGGCGGCAAGACCGCCAGCCCCGCCAGCGTCGGGTCCCACTGGAGCATGCCCACGATCGCGACCGCCGCCGCCAGAGACGCGTAGCACACGCCTCGCAGCACGCGCTCGAGCTGTGACGGCCCCTCGCCGTACAGAAACGCCAGCTCTTCGCGCCGTCGCTCGAGATGCTCGGACAACGCGTCGGTCAGATCCGCCCGCGCGTATCCCGCAGCGAGGAGCCGTCGCACGCGGGCCAGCATCACGGCGGCGGGCAACCCGAGGATCAGCACCCCGGCCGCGACATCCCCGCCCTGCGTCCAGCGGTCGGGCGCGGCGGCGGCGTGGAGCGCGAGGAGCGGGAGGGCGAGGCTCGCGAGCGCTCCGTAAAGAACGGCTGACGCCGACAGGTGCTGGCCCTCGGTCAGGAACGCCCGGACCGGGACGGCCGGGGTGACCCGCTCCCGCAGGGCGACCGCGATGGCGTCGGCGAGGGCGGCCGCGCTCGGGAACCGGTCCGCGGCGTCCTTGGCGAGGCAGCGGTCGATGACCTCGGCGAGGCGGTGGGACACGTCGGGTGCGACGGACGCGAGCGGCGGCGCGGGATCGGTGACGTGGCGCGCCAGCACAGTCATCGCATCGGGCCCGTCGAAGGGGAGGTGACCCGAGAGCACGTAGAAGCCGACCACGCCGAGCGAGTAGATGTCGCTGCGGGCGTCCACGGGACCGCCGGCCGCCTGCTCGGGGCTCATGAACTCGGCCGTGCCGAGCAACCGCGGCCCCGACACGCCGCCGCCCAAGCCCACGCGCGCGATGCCGAAATCCGAAACGAGCGCCCGGCCCGTGGCGGTGTCGAGGAGGATGTTGTCGGGCTTCACGTCGCGGTGCACGATGCCGTGCGCGTGCGCGTGGCCGAGCGCCAGCGCGACCTCTCGGAGCACGCGACCGGCCTCCTTGCCGCCGAGCGGTCCCACGCCGCGCACGCGCTGCCCCAGCGTCTCGCCCCGCACGTACGCCATCGCGAAGAACACGAGGGCGCCGACCTCGTCCACGGCGAAGATGGGCACGATGTTGGGATGCGAGAGCCGGGCCGCCGTGCGGGCCTCGCGCAGGAACCGCTCGCGCGCGGCGGGCTGCACCGCCTTTTCGGGCGGCAGCAGCTTGATCGCCACGCGCCGATCCAGCCGCAGCTCGCGGGCCAGGTAGACGAGGCCCATGCCCCCGCGCCCCAGGGGGCGCTCGAGCACGTAGCGGCCCGCGAGAGCCTGCTGCATGGTCTGGAGGAAGGATTCCGGCGCGGTCACCGCGCCTCAGTACCCCGGGGGCGCGTCCCGAGGTCCCTCTACCGCGCTCCACCATCCGGGTTCAGATTCAGCGCCCATGCCCGACCACCAACCCTACATCCCGGCGACGCACTACACCGCCGAGCTCACGCCGCGGTCGCTGGTGCTGGGCTCGATCCTCGGCCTGATCTTCGGCGCGTCCAACGTGTACCTCGCGCTCAAGATCGGCCTCACCGTGAGCGCCTCGATCCCCATCGCCGTCCTCTCCATCACGATCTTCCGCGCGCTCGGCCGCGCCACGATCCTCGAGAACAACATCGTCCAGACGACGGGATCGGCCGCCGATTCGGTGTCGGCGGGGGTGGTGTTCACGATCCCCGCGATCCTCCTGATGGGGTACGACCTGGACATCTCCCGCGTGGCCGTGCTCGCGATCGCGGGGGGGCTGCTCGGCATCCTCATGATGATCCCGTTGCGCCGCGCGTTGATCGTGAAGGAGCACGGCAACCTCCCCTACCCCGAGGGCACGGCTTGCGCCGAGGTGCTGATCGCCGGGGAGCGGGGCGGCGTCCACGCCAAGACGGTGTTCCAGGCGTTCGGGCTCGCCTTCGTCTACAAGTTCCTGATGTCCGCGCTGAAGCTATGGCCCGAGTATCCCGGCGCGGTGCTGCGCTGGTTCAAGAACGCCGACGTGCGGGCGGAGGTCGGCCCCGAGCTGATGGGCGTCGGCTACATCATCGGGCCGCGCATCTCGGGCTACCTGTTCGCGGGCGGCTGCCTCGCCTACCTCGTGCTGATGCCCACGATCAAGCTGTTCGGCGAAACCATGCTCACGCCGATGTACCCGGCTACGGCGCTCATCAAGGACATGTCGGCGAGCGAGATCCGGGCGGCGTACGTGTTCTACATCGGCGCGGGAGCGGTGGCGACCGGGGGGATCATCGCGCTGGGGCGCGCGCTCCCCACGATCCTCGGCGCCTTCCTGGCAGGCTTCGCGAGCCTCAAGGCGAGCCGGGTCGGCCAGGCGGTGGCGGAGAAGCTCCGCACCGAGGACGACCTGCCGATCACCGTGACCGTCGTCGGCTCGCTCGTCCTCGCGTTCGGTCTCGTGCTCCTGCCCCAGCTCAAGGTCAACCTGCTCGGCGCGCTGCTGATCGTCGGTTTCGGGTTCTTCTTCACGACCGTCTCCTCGCGGATCTGCGGCCAGATCGGCAGCTCGGCCAACCCGATCTCCGGCATGACCATCGCCGCGCTGATCGGCACCTGCGTCGTGTTCCTGCTGCTGGGCTGGACCGGGATCGACCACCGGGTGCAGGCGATCTCGATCGCCGCGGTGATCGCCGTCGCCGCGGCGAACGGCGGGAACACGTCGCAGGACTTGAAGACCGGGTTCCTCATCGGCGCGACGCCGCGCCGCCAGCAGATCGCGATTCTCGTCGGCTCCCTCGCCTCGGCCCTCGCCGTCGGCTGGACGCTCACCTTCCTCAACAAGTCCTACACGTTCCAGGTCCCCGAGGCGCACCCCGGCTTCACCGCTCCCGCCGCCAGCTGCTGCGCCCTCACCCGCGACGTCGCGCTGCTCGACCAGCGCGTCTCGGGCTTCCGCATCGCCGGCGGCGACTCGATCGACCACCATACCTATCGGGTGCTGCGCGTGTACGTCGAAACGGACGGCGTGCCGCCGGGCAAATACCTCGTGGACTCCACGAGCCGCAAGATCCGCTACGTCGTGGACCCCGGGATCGGGGGGCGCATCCGGCAGTTCGGCGGCCACCAGCTGCCGCGCCTCGATTCGCCCAAGGCCACCCTCATGGCGCTGATCACCGACGGCATCCTGACGCGGCGCCTCCAGTGGACGTTCGTGCTCATCGGCGTGTTCATCTCGATCGCCATCGAGCTCATGGGCGTGCAGTCGCTGCCCGTGGCGGTGGGCGTCTATCTCCCCATGTCGACGTCCGCCGGCATGTTCGCCGGAGGCATCGTGCGGTGGCTGGTCGAGCGCCGGGTCAAGTCCGAGGAACGCTCGCTCGCCGAAATCGAGTCGGGGCCGGGCGTGCTGTTCGCGAGCGGCCTGATCGCGGGCGGCGCCATCGCGGGGATCCTGATCGCCGGCATCGCCGGCGCGAAGGGCAGCGCCGATTGGCTGGCCGAGACGGCGGCGCTCTATCACAAGCTCGGCGGGCTCGCCGCGTCGAGTCTCACCGCGCTCGTGCTGTTCGGGCTGCTCGGCGCACTGCTGTACTGGATCGGGCTGCGCCGGCGATAGCGGTGTAGGGGCGCAGCATGCTGCGCCCCTACATTATTCGTCATGCCCGGTCCCCATATCTGACCATGCGCGTCGTCTCCCTCCTGCCCGCCGCCACCGAGATCGTAGCCGCCCTGGGCGCCGGCAGCATGCTGGTCGGCGTGTCGCACGAGTGCGACTACCCGCCCGAGGTGCGCGCCCTGCCGCGGGTCACCCGCTCCGGGATCGACCCCGCCCTCGCCTCGGCCGAGATCGATCGGGCCGTGGCCGAAGCGAAACGCGCGGGGGTGGCGCCGATCGAAGTCGACGTCCCGCTCGTCGCCCGGCTCCGGCCCGACGTGATCATCGGCCAATCGGTGTGCGACGTCTGCGCGGTGGGCCCGGGCGAGCTCGAGCGCGTGGTCGCCTCGCTGATGCCCACGCCCTGGGTGGTCACGCTGCACGCCCACACGCTCGACGGCGTGCTCGACGACGTCCGGAAGGTGGGCGACGCGGTGCAGCTGGCCGACGAAGCGACCGAGCTGGTGGCGGGGCTGCGGTATCGCCTGCGGCGCGTCCGAGACCGAGCACACGGGCCGGCAGATGTAGGGGCGCAGCATGCTGCGCCCCTACCCAAGCCCCGCGTCCTGGTCCTCGAATGGTTGGACCCGCCCTACGTCGCGGGCCACTGGGTCCCCGAGCTGGTGGCGCTCGCGGGCGGCCACGCCGTCGCCGGAGCGCCGGGCGAGCCCTCGCACACGCGCGCCTGGCGGGACCTCGCGGCCCTGGCCCCCGATCTGGTGGTGATCGCCCTGTGCGGGTTCGACGTGCCACGCGCGCGAACGGAGCTCGCGGCGGTGACGGACGGCGACGCCCGCGCCCTGTTCGACCGGCGCGTCGAGTTTCTCGACGGGAGCGCCTATACTTCACGCCCGGGACCGCGCCTCGTGGACGCGGCCGAGATTTTCGCCCGGTTGATCACCCGTTGACGGTCGGGTGACGCTATGATGATCGGCTTGCTGCTTCTTTCGTGCAACGTGGCGTCGTGTAACGTGCCAACTGGGCTGCTGCAGCAGCCACAGGACACGCTGCGGTTGTACGCGGTGGGGGACGTCAACCTGGGGCGGCGGATGGCGAAGGAGCGGCTGCTCGCGGGCGACACGCTGTACCCGTTCCGCGCGCTGCTCGACACGCTGCGCGGCGCCGACATCACCTTCGGCAACCTGGAGAGCCCGATCGCGCCCGACAGCAACCGGGTGGCGGAGACGCCGCTGGTGTTCACGGCCCCCTCCGCCGCGGCGGCGGCGTTGGCGCGCGCCGGGTTCGACATCGTGAGCACGGCGAACAATCATGCGTGGGACGGCGGTCCGGCCGCGGTCGAGGAGACGATGCGGCAGCTCACGCGCTGGGGCGTGCTGTTCGTCGGCTCCGCCTTCGGGCGCGACATGGCGGAGCAGCCGGTGATCGTACAGCGGCGCGGCTGGCGGGTCGCGTTCTTCGCCGTGACGCGCGCCTGGAACCCCGCGCCCTATGCGTTCTACCAGCACGCCGGCGCGAAGTGGATCGCCTGGGGCGATGCGTCCCGGCTCTATCCCGCCATCCGCGCGCTCAAGGCGAGCGGCCGGGTGGACCTGATCGTGGTGAGCGTGCACGGCGGCCAGGAGTACGTGGAGGCGCCGCCCCAGTATCACCGGGACCTGCTGTACGGCCTGGTGGACGCGGGTGCCGACGTGATCCTGGCGCACCATCCCCACGTGCTGCAGCCGGTCGTGTGGTACAGGGGTAAGCCGATCGTGCAGTCGCTCGGCAACTTCGTGTTCCTGCAGGACGACCCGTGGACCCGGCTCTCCGCGATCCTGCGGGTCGTGGTGGCCCCGGACAAGACGATACGCCTCTCCGCCGTTCCCGTGCGCGTCAGCCACCAGCCGACGCTCGCGACCGGCGCCGCCGCCGACAGCGTCCGGCAGCGGCTCGGCGTTCCCCTCTCAGCGGGCAGCAAGCCATGACGAAAGACACGTTGGATTTCCTGAAGCGGCTCCTCGACACCCCCGGCCCTTCGGGCTTCGAAACGGCGCCGGCGCGGGTGTGGCGCGAGGAGGTGAAGGCCTTCGCCGACCAGGTGACGGCCGACGTGCACGGCAACTCGATCGCCGCCGTGAATCCGAAGGGGGCGCCGCGCCTCATGCTCGCCGGCCACATCGACGAGATCGGCCTCCAGATCACCCACGTGGACGACGACGGGTACCTCTATTTCGCCGGGATCGGCGGGTGGGACTCGCAGGTCCTGGTCGGCCAGCGGGTGGTGATCGCCGGGCCGAAGGGGCCGGTGCGCGGCGTGATCGGCAAGCAGGCCATCCATCTGATGAAGCGCGAGGACGTGGACAAGGTCTCGAAGATCATCGACCTGTGGATCGACATCGGTGCCGCGGGCAAGGCCGAAGCGCTCGAGCGCGTGCGCCTCGGCGATCCCGCGGTGCTCGACGCCGACGTGCAGGAGCTGCCGAACGGGCGCATCGTGTCGCGCAGCATCGACAACCGCATCGGCGCCTACGTGGTGGCGGAAGCGGTCCGGCTGCTGGCGCAGGACCGGCCCAAGCACGCGAGCGTCTTCGCGGTCGCGACCACGCGCGAGGAGATCGCTTGGACGGGCGGCGGGGCGCGCACCAGCGCCGTGGGACTCGACCCGCAGGTCGCGCTCGTGGTGGACGTCACCCACGCCACCGACTACCCGGGCGCGGAGAAGAAGCGCGCCGGCGAACACAAGCTCGGGGCCGGTCCCGTGCTGGCGCGGGGTTCGGCGGTGAGCCCGGTCGTGTTCGAGCTGCTCGTGGAGTGCGCCGAGCGGGAGCAGATTCCCTACAGCATTCAGGCGGCGCCGCACGACACCGGGACCGACGCGGACGCGATCTACAACGCGCTGCGCGGCATCCCGACCGGCCTGGTGAGCGTTCCCAACCGGTACATGCACAGCCCGAACGAGATGGTGGCGCGGGAAGATCTCGAGCGGGCGGCACGGCTGCTCGCCGCGTTCGCGCGGCGGCTCGACCCGAAGGTCAACTTCATTCCGAACTGAGGGAGGAGCTCACATGAAGCTGAACAACCCGGGGCTCGGTCTCTTCATCCTGCGCGTCGCGGTCGGTTTCATCTTCCTCATGCACGGCCTGGGTAAGCTCGTCGGGGCTCCGTTCCCGGGGCCGGGCATGGCGGGGTGGACGGGGATGCTGCGCGACATGCTGCACTTTCCCCTGCCCGTGCTGATGGCGTGGATCGGCATGCTCATCGAGACGCTGGGCGGCCTGGCGCTGATCGTCGGCGTCGCCGTCTCGCCCGTCGGCTTGCTCCTCGCCTTCTACATGGTGATCGCGACGGTCGCGGGAGGACACCTCGCGGCGGGGTTCGACGTGTTCCACTTCGGCGATCCGATGAAGCGGGGCTACGAGTACAACCTCGTCCTGATCGGGGCGGTGCTGTGCGTGGCGTTCGCGGGCCCGGGCAACTGGGCGGTGAAAAGGCCGCAGCCGCAGGTGTAGCAGCGGCGGCCGCTCAGCGCGGCTTTCGCTTCAGATCGTGCAGCGCCGCCCGCGCGGCGTCCCGCACCTGGCGGTCCCCGTCGTCGGCGAGTCCTTCGAGGGTCCCGACGGCGGGGGCCGTGGCGGCGAGCCGCAACGCCTCGATCGCCGCCAGCCGCAGCCCGGACGGCTTGCGCCCGAAGAAGCGCCCCGCGGGCTGTGCGAACTTGATGAGCGCCAGCACCGCGTCCGGGCTGCCGATCCGGCCGAGCGCGAGGATCAGCTCCCGCTCGACGGTCTCGTCCTCCTCCTGCTCCATCGCCACGACCAGCGGCATCGCGAGCGCGGACGACTTCCGCCCGCCGATCCCGAGCGCCACCTGGATGCGGACCTCGGCGGACTTGTCGCGCAGCGCGCGGCGCAGCGGCTCCGCCACGCTGCGCGTCCCGATCTTGGCGAGCGCCAGCGCCACGGCCTTGCGCACCCGCTCGTCCTTGTGGTCGAGCTTGCGCGCCAGCGCGGGGACCGCGTCCTCGACGCCGATCTCGCCGATCAGCTCCGCGGCGTTTCGCACCACGAACCATTCCGGGTGGTCGAGCAAATGCACCAGCTGCCCGGTGCCTTCCCTCATGTTCTTCAGCGCGTCGAACACCGTGCGGCGCTCGTTCACCGTCGGCGCGGCGACGAGCAAGTCGAGCAACACCTCCACGGCGTCGCCGCCGGCGCGCTGCAGCGCCGCCACCGCGTCGGCCCGGTGCTTGGGCGCGCCGACGAGGCGCGCCAGCCCGTCGAGCAGGGGCTTCGTGTAGATCCGCTTCAACGCGATCCCGTACTGCCGCCGCACGCCGCTCGTCTCGGGCAAGCGCTGCTCCGCGCGCGCGATCGCCAGGATGATCGCCAACCCCTGCTCCAGCCGGTTCTGCCGCAGCGCCGTCTCGACGTGCCCCGTGAGGACGGCGAGCAGATCACCCACACTCGGCGTCTCGGGCCGCCGTTCCAGCTCCGCCAGCGCTCCCGCGACGTCTTGCGGCAAGGGCGGGGGCGCCCGCTCGGCTGCCGGCGCGGGGGCCAGGGGTGACGGCGCTGACGGGGGTTGCGGCGCCGAGAGCGACAGCTCCTCCGTCTCACGGGTGGGGGGCGGCGGCGGCATGGCCTGTCCCGGGAGCGCAGTCGCAGGGGGGGGCGGCGGTGGATCGTGCGTGACGAGCGGCACACCCTTGATCGGCACCGACGGGATGTCGCGCCACGACTCCCCGCGCAGGATGCCGTCGGTGCCGAGCGAGCGCGCCGGGCGGTCGCCCGGGGCGCCGGGCGAGGGCGTCATCGGGTCGCGCGCCCGCAGGTCCTCGGGCGGGGCGGTCGCCGCGGCGGGCGGCGGCTCCGCGGACGCCAGGGTCACGCGAATCCGGCCGGCGCCCGCCGCACGCAGCCGGCCCGGGACGTCCGCCCCCGGCTGGTCGGCCAGCGCCTGGAGCAGCTCGAACAGCTCGGGCGCGGGGGGATTCTGGGGGACGGCGATCTCGCTGATCCCATGGAGGTCGAGGCGCTCGATCAACCCCGCGAGCCCCGGGCCCTCGCACGGCACGCCGTTCAGCTCGAGCCGGCCGGCGTGCAGGCGCAGGGTGACGGCCGCGTCCTGCAGCAGGCCGAGCACCGCGCGGAACTGCGCCTTCTGGCCCTCTTTCGCGCCGGGATCGCGGAACAGGTCCACACAGCGCGCGAGCCGCGCGGCGAAGGTCTCGAACGTCGGCATGGGGCCGGTCAATCTAGGCGGAGCGCCGGGCCGCGGCAACGCTGGCGAGCGCCCGCGCGGCGTCCGCCTCACGCACCGGGCGGCCCGGCAACCCGAGCGCGAGCGACAGCGCGGCGACCGCGGGCGGCGCGAGCCCGAGCGCTTCGAGCCGTTCGGCCGCCGTCAGGAGGTCCGCGAGGGGCTCGTCGCACGCGAGCCGCCCGCGGTCGAGCACGAGCGCCCGCTCGAGCGTTTCGGCGGCGAAGCCGAGGTCATGGGTCACCACGAGCAGCGCCGTGCCGCCCACCGCACGCTCGAGCAGGGCGCGCGTGACCCGCGCCCGCAGCGCGCGGTCGAGCCCGGCCGTCGGCTCGTCGAGCACGAGCAGCTCCGGCTCGAGCGCGAGCGCTCCGGCGAGCGCGGCGAGCTTCCGGAACGCGGATGGGAGGTCGTAGGGATGGTGCGCGGCGTGCGCCGCGAGGTCGAGCGCCGCGAGCGCGCGTGCCACCCGCTCTTCGACTTCGCGCTCGGCGAGGCCGAGCGCGCGCGGCCCGAAGCTCACGTCGTCGCGCACCGTGCGGGCGAAGAGCTGCTGGTCCGCGTGCTGGAACACCGAGCCCACCCGCCGGGCGAGCTCTTCCGGCGCGCGCCGGCGCGTGTCCCAATCGCCCACCCACAGCCTGCCCTCCGCCGGCCGCAGCAGGCCCGTCACGAGCCGCACGAGCGTGGACTTCCCGGCGCCGTTGCGGCCGAGCAGCGCCGCCCGTTCCCCCGGGGCGAGCGTGAACGACACGCCGGCGAGGGCGGGCACCGCGCCGTACGCGAAGCTCACGCCGTCGAGCCGGAGCGCGTGCGGCCCCGTCACCTCCATTGCCGGGCCGCTTTGGCGACGGTCGCCGGGAAGGGGGCGGGGAGCCCCGCCGCGCGCCACAGTGCCGCCACCGTCGTGCCCAGACCCGCCGCACACGCCGCCTCACCGGCGAGGAGCGCGGCGTCGCCGCTCTGTGCCACGCGGCCGCCGTCGAGCCGGACGACGCGGTCGGCGACCTCGGGCAGCGCGTCGAGATCGTTCGTCGCGACGACCACCGCTTTCCCCTCGGCGGCCAGCCCGCGCACCAGGCGCCACAGCAGCCGAGCCCCGGCGGGATCGAGCTCGGCCGTCGGCTCGTCGAGGAGCAGCAGCCCCGGGTCCATCGCCAGGATTCCCGCGATGATCACCCGCTGCAGCTCGCCGCCCGAGAGCGTCGCGGGGTCGCGTCCCGAGAGCCCGGTGATCTCGAGCCGCGCGAGCGCCCGGTCCACGTGCCGCGCGATCTCTTCCCGCGGCCAGCCCAGGTTCGCGGGCCCGAACGCCACCTCGTCCCACACCGTGAACGCCATGCCGGACACCTGGGTCCAGGGACTCGGCAGCACAATGGCGCATCGCGCTTCCCGTTTCACGTTTCCCGTGATTCTGCCGCCGATCACCCGCGGCGCGAGGCCGGCGGCGACGAGCAGCAGTGTGGAGGTTCCCGCTCCCACGTTTCCGACGAGCGCCACCACCTCCCCTTCCGCGACCTCGAGCGACACATCCGCGAGCGCGGGACTCCCCGTCGCGGGATACCAGAAGCTCACGTGCTCGAGCGCGAGCCGCGTCACGCGAGTCTCCAGGCGAGCGCGCCGAGGCACAACACCACGAGCCCCCAGCGCGCCACCCGCTCGGCCACGTGGTCCCCGGGCGGCGCGAGCGGGGTGCGGCGCGTGCCGGCCGCGAGCCCACGGGTCTCGAGCGCGAGGGCCCGCTCGTCCACCTCGTGCAGCGCCGAGAGGATGAGCGGGAGGGCGAGGGCGCGGAGCGCGCGCAGCCGGCGCCCGACGCCGCCGCGCATGGCGAGGCCACGGCAGCGCTGCGCCTCCACGATCCGCTGCGCGCGCGCCTTGAGCACCGGCACCGCGGACAGCGTCGCGGCGAACAGATACGCCGCGGTGGCGCGCCAGCCGCTCGCGACCAGCGCTTCCACCAGGCGCGGCGGGGGCAGCGCCGCCACCAGCCATACGAAGCTCGCCGCCATCGTCGTGATGCGGAGCCCGATCGCGACGGTCGTCGGCACATCGTGGAGGATGGAGAGGAACAGCCAGAAGGGTGTAGCCGTCCCGAGCGCCGGCCATAGCCCGCGGCGTAAGCCGCGGGAACTCGCGAGCCCGAGCGCGATCGCCGCGGTGGCGAGCCCGCCCCAGGGCGCAGGCAGGATCCACGCGAGCGCCGGCAGCGCCGCCGCGATCGCCAGCAGGGTGAAGGGGTGCAGCCGGGTCACGCCGAGCCACCCCCGATCGCCCGCAGCGCCCAGGGGAAGCGCGCGGCGGTGCGGCGCGGCAGCGCGTGCAGCACCGACGTCACCAGGGCGAACGTGACCGCCTTGTCGCCGAAATCCGAGACGAAGCTGCCGAAGAAGCAGGCGCCGAGCGGCGACAGGCCGAGCGCCTTGCCGAGCGCCGTGGTGAGCGCGATCCCGCCCGTGGTGGTGCAGCCGAACACGAAATAGGAGATCGGGGTGGACGTGAGCGACGCGATCACCCCGAGCCCGAGCCCCGCCGGCACCGCGGTCCGGAGGCTCCGGAACAGGCCGGCGCGCGCGGCGACCCCGGCGAACAGCGCGACGATGATCTGCACCACGACGAACGGCCAGAACGTGGGATTGCGCAGCGTGTTGACGGCGGAGGTGAGCACGCCCGTCGCGATCCCCACGCCCGGGCCGGCGAGCGCGGTGGCGAGGATCGTCCCGGTCGTGTCGAGGCCGGGCCGGCGAGCGCGGTGGCGAGGATCGTCCCGGTCGTGTCGAGGAACAGCGGCAGCGCGATCGCGTCGACTACGGCCGAGAGCGCGAGGCTGACGGCGGCGGCGACGGGAATGAGCGCGAGCAACCGAACGGGCACCGGCCGGCTTCCGTGGGAGTCGCGCGAAAGATAGATATCAAGGTACGATGACGGCCACCGCCGAGCCGGGCAGGATCGTGCGCGCGCTGCGCGCCGCGCACCTGCACGATGCGTCGCGCCAGGAGCTCCTGCGGCTCGCCTGCGAGCGGATCCAGACGCTCGGCGCGCCCTATACATCCGTCTACGCTTACATGCTGCGCGGGGATGAGCTGGTGCTCGAGGCGTTCGCGGGGCGCGAGACCGAGCACACCCGCATCCCCGTCGGCAAGGGCGTGTGCGGTACCGCGGTGGCCACCGGCGAAGACCAGAACGTCCCCGACGTCGGCGCGGCGGGCAACTACCTCGCGTGCAATCTGGAAACGAAGGCGGAGCTGGTCGTGCTGATCCGGCGCGGCGCGACGATCCTCGGCCAGCTCGACATCGACTCGGACGTGCCGGCGGGGTTCAGCGACGCGCATTACCGCGCGGTGAAGGAAGTGGCGGACGCGCTGGCGGTCCTGCTGTAGGGCGGCACGGGCGGCAGGGGCGGCAAGGACGGCATGGAGCTCAGGGCTCGTGCCGCTTTCGTCGACCGACCGCTTCGTAGAGACGCCACGTCACTGCCCCAGCGTGGTTCCGAAGTCGCTCTAGCTCGGCCCAAGACTCAGGGGTCACGTATCCGCGATCCCGCGCAAGGCGCAGCGCCACTTCCAGTTCCGTGATGGAGCCGACGGCAATGTCCAGAAAGCGTCTGAATTCGGCTGCTCCTCGCTTCGCTGAACCTTCGGCGATGTTCGCGACGATCGAGAACGCAGCGCGGCGCGCCTGCGACGAAAGGCCATATAGCTCGTATTTGGGAAAGGAATCAGTGGCGTCATAGACTCGCAGGCACAACTGATAAGACAGCCGCCACGCAGTGAGGCGCTCATATGATGCCATGGCACAGAGTGCGCCCCTCCGGTTCCGCGCGTGCAACCAGTAACGCGCATCGATGCACATAAAAACGCGACAACGTTTTTCACATTGCCGCCCTTGCCGTCTTTGCCACCCTTGCCGTCTATTCCACCCGGGCCTCCGACGTCCCCTCCGGCGCGCCCAGCAGCGCCAGCCGCCCGGCGTCGGCGTCGTGGTCCAGCAGCTCGGCGTAGCGCCCCCACTCGATGATCGTCTCGAACAGCGACACGGCCGGGATGAACGGGAAGTAGATCGTGAGGTCGGCGAGGACCTCCTCGTCCTCCACCGCGCCCTCCTCCTTGAGCATCGCGATCAGGCGCGCGAACAGCGGCTGCTTGGACAGCCGCGCCCGCGTCGCATCCTTGCGCGCCGCGTCGTCCATCGCCATCACCTCGCGCCCCGCCTGCGTCAGCTGCACGATCTCCCCCGGCGTGATCACCCAGCCGAGCTGCTCCGCCCCGCGCACCACGGCGGACATCCGGTCGTAATCCACTCCGAGGTCCTCGGCGAGCTCGAACACCGGACCCCTGCCGTCGGGCCGGGTGAGCAGGTGGTCGAGGAGACCGGTGACCTCGGAGACGTGGACGCGCGGGAACGGGATGAGCCGCTGGGGCGCCGCGGCGGCCGGCTCGGGGAGCAGGGTCGCCGTGAGAATGGCGTGCAGCCGGTCCACCATCGCTTCGAACTCGGGGCTCCGCTCCTGGCGCGGGTAGGGGAGCGGGTTCACCAGCTCCTCGCGCACGTGCCCCGGGTTCGAGCCGAACACGACGATCCGCCCCGCGAGAAACACCGCCTCCTCGACGCTGTGCGTCACCACGACAAGCGTGTTCACGCCCGTCGCGGGGTCGCGCCACAGGTTCACCACCTGGCTGCGCAGGTTCTCGGCGGTGAGGGGGTCGAGCGCGCCGAACGGCTCGTCCATCAGCAGGATCTCGGGGGCTACGGCGAGCGCCCGCGCGAAGCCCACCCGCTGCTTCATCCCGCCCGACAGCTCCCGCGGGTACGCCTGCTCGAACCCGTCGAGCCCCACGAGGTTGATGGCGCGGGCGACCGCGTCGCGCTGGGCCGGGCCGTGCACGCCCCGCGCCTCGAGGCCCATCGCCACGTTCTCCGTCACCGTGAGCCACGGGAGCAATGCGAACGACTGGAATACCATCGCCGCCGCCGCCAGCACGCCGTCGAGCGGGTGTCCGCGATACAGCACCGTCCCTTCGGCGGCACGCGCCAGGCCCGCGAACAGCCGCAGCAGCGTGCTCTTGCCGCACCCCGACGGACCGACCAGCGCCACCACCTCGTGCTCGCACACCGCGAGCGACACGTCGCGCAGCGCCTCGAGCACCTGCCCGTTGGGCAGCTTGAAGCGCTGCGTCACCTGCCGCGCCTCGAGCAGCACGCCGCCGGCCGTCACGTCCCCCCTCCGAACCCGAAGCGGGCCTGCGCCCACCCCATGAGCGAGCGCCAGACCACCCGGTTCCAGCCGACCACGAGCAGGCTCATCAGGGCGATCCCTCCCGCGAGCAGGGGGAAGTTCGCGTGCGCCGTCGCCTCGCTGATCAGGCTGCCCAGCCCCCTCGTCACCCGCAGCTTCCCGCCGGCCTCGATGTACTCGGCGACGATCGAGCCGTTCCACGCGCCGCCCGCCGCGGTGACCCAGCCGGTCACGAGCGCCGGCATGGCGGCCGGCAGGTACAGCGAGCGCCAGCGCGCGAGTGCCGGCAGCCGGAACACGGTCACCGCCTCCTTGAGCTGCGACGGGATGGCGGCCACGGCGGAGATGACGTTGAACAGGATGTACCACTGGCCCGCCAGCACCATCAGCGCGACCGCGCCGAGCCCGAGCCCGATGCCGATGCGCTCGAACAGGAGGATCACCAGCGGGAACAGCATCGGCGCGGGAAACGAGGCCACGACCTGGATCACCGGCTGCAGCGCCTGCGCGACGCGCGGCGAGCGACCGATGAGCACCCCCGCAGGGACGGCCCACGCGGTCGAGACGAGCACGGCGCCCATGACGCGGACGAACGTCAGGGCCGCCGCGGACAGCAGCTCGCCCCAATCGCGCCACGCGAGCTGGGCGAGCAGCCGCCACAGCTGCCACCCCCCCGCCGCCGCGGCCGCCACGACCACCGCGCCGAGCAGCCCCAGCGCCGCCTTCCGCGCGATCGGGTGCTCGAAGGCGAACCGCGGGCCCCGCAGGATCACCGGCCCGGCGGCGCGGAACGGGCGCTCGAACGGCCGGGCCGCGCGCCGCGCGGTGCGGTAGGCGCGCCGCTGCAGGGCGGCCGCGCGGCGCGGCAGCCGCGCCCGGCGCAGGAAGTCCAGCACCCACGACGACGCCCGGGACGTGCCCGCCGTCTCGTCCAGCCGGAACTTCTCGACCCACACCACGAGCGGCCGCCACAGCAGCTGGTCCACGCACACGATCATCGCGACCATCGCGCCGATCGCGAGCCCCATCGCGGTGACGTTCCCCTGATCGAGCGCCACGCTCATGTACGACCCCACGCCGGGCAGGCGGTAGTCCCGGTCCCCCAGGCGGAACGCCTCGTTCACCATCAGGAAGAACCAGCCGCCCGCCATCGACAACATCCCGTTCCACACGAGCCCCTGCGCCGCCGCCGGCACCTCGAGCTCCCAGAACGTTCGGCGCGGCCGCCACCCCGCGATCTTGCACGCGTCGCGCAACGGCCCCGGAATGCCCTTGAGGGAGTGGTAGAAGGAGAGCGCCAGGTTCCACGCCTGCGCCGTGAAGATCATCAGGATCGCCGCGAGCTCGAGCCCCACGTTGCGGGTGGGGAAGAGCGACACCAGGCCCAGCACCAGCCCCGGCAGGAAGCCGAGCACCGGGATGCTCTGCAGGATGTCGAGCAGCGGCAGGAGCAGCAGCTCCGCCGGGCGCGACTTCGCGGCCGCGTAGCCGAACCCCAGCGCGAACAGGTACGAGATCAGGAGCGCGCTCACGCCGCGCGACAGCGAGTACAGCGTGTAGCGCGGCAGCGCCGCGGGGCGCAGGTCGATCTGCACCGCCTGGAGAAACGGCGCCTCGAACTCGCGCGCGAACGCGACCACCGCCGCGATCACCCCGCCGAGCAGGCAGAGGATCACGACGTCGGCGGGCCCGAGCCGCCGCAGCCCCGGCGGCGCGAGGGCGGGTGGAAAGCGCAGCAGCTTCATGCGAACCGTTTAACTTGAGACGCGATGAACGAAACGACGGTCGAGCTGAACGGCGTCCACCTCTACACCCGGCGCGTCGGCGACGGTCCGCCGGTGGTGGTGTTGCACGGCGGCCCCGGCGCGCACCACGACTACCTCCTCCCGCAGTACGACCGGCTCGCCCGGGGCCGCAGCCTCCTCTATTACGACCAGCGCGGCGGCGGCCGCTCTCCGGTCCCGCGGGAGACGCCGGTCGGCTGGCGCGAGCACGTGACCGACATCGAGGCGCTGCGCGGCCACTGGGGGCTCGACGCCCTCACCCTGCTCGGCTACTCGTGGGGCGGCCTGCTCGCGTTGCTGTACGCCCTCGAGCACCCCGGCCGGGTGGCGCGCCTCGCGCTCGTGGCCGCGGCGCCGGTCACGGCGGCGTGGCGCGACGAATTCGAGCGCCGCTTCTCCGCCCGCATGGCCGAGCCGTGGCTCGCCCGGGCGCGCGCCGAGCTCACCGCCTCGGGCATCGCCCGCACCGATCCCGAAAGCTATCGCCGCACCGCGTTCGCGCTATCCGTCGCCGGCTACTTTCGCGACCCCGCCCAGGCACGGGAGATGACCCCGTTCCGCGTCACCGAGCGGACGCGCCGGGCGGTGTGGGAGAGCCTGGGGAACTACGACCTCCGCAACCGGATCCGGGAGACCTTCCCGAACGGCACCGCTCCCCGCTCCCTGCTCCTCCACGGCATCTACGACCCGATGCCGCTCGAGTCGGCCCGCGAGACCGCGGCCCTGCTGCACACTGGGGTGATCGAGCTCGCCACCGGCCACGCCCCGCACGTGGAAGCCACGGAGGAGTTCGTGCGGGCGCTGGACGGATTCCTGCCCCACGGCTGAGCGGTTAGGTTGATCCGATCGCCATGGACAAGCAAGCCGTCCGCCACACCCTCGAGCAGCTCGCGGCCTTCCTCGAGCTGAAGGGCGAAAACCCGTTCCGCGTCCGCGCGTTCCAGACCGCCGCCCGGGCGGTCGCGGGCTACCCCGGCGACCTCGCCCAGGCGGCCGCCACCGGCGCGTTGCGCCGGCTCAAGGGCGTGGGTCCCGCGACGGCGGACGTGGTGCGCGAGCTCTTCGCCGCGGGGCGCTCCAGCGCGCTCGACGAGCTGCGCGAGCACGTGCCCCCCGGCCTCGTGGAAATGCTCCGCATCCCCGGGCTCGGCGTCGCCAAGGTGCGTCAGATCCACGATCGGCTTGGGATCGACTCGCTCGGCGAGCTCGAGGCGGCGGCGGGGGACGGCCGGCTGGCGGCGCTGCCCCGCTTCGGCGCGAAGACCGCCGACAACGTGCGCCGCGGGATCGCCTACCTGCGGCAGTCGAGCGGCTTGCGGCTGTTCCACCACGCGCGCGACGAGATCGAGGGGGTGCGGCGCGCGCTCGCCGCGCTCGACGGCGTACTCCGGGTGGAGGTCGCCGGCGCCGTGCGGCGCCACTGCGAGGTGATCCGCGAGCTCGACCTCGTGGCGGTGCACGCGGGAGAGGGCGCGCGCGCGGCGCTGGTCGAGCGGCTCGGCCGGGCGCCCGGCGTCACCGAGATCGCGGGCCGGGCGGGCGCGGTCACGCTGCGGTTCGCGAGCGGCACCGTCGTGGAAGTGCTCCTCACCACCCCCGCGCGCTTCGGGCTCGACTGGATCCGCGCGACCGGCTCGCTCGATCACGTGGTCGCGCTCGAGGCGCGCGACCGCGCGGCCGGGGTGTCCCTCACGGCGGATTGGCCCGACGAGGAGAGCGTGTACCGCGCCCTCGGCCTCCCCTGGATCCCACCCGAACTGCGGGAAGGGTCGGGCGAGCTCGAGGCCGCGGCGGACGGCCGCCTGCCCCGCCTGGTGACGCAGCGGGACCTGCGGGGCTTCCTGCACTGCCACTCGAACTATTCGGACGGCACGGTGACCGTCGCCGAATGGGCGGAGGCGTGCGCAGCCGCCGGCTACGAGTGGGTTGGCATCACCGACCACTCGAAGTCCGCAGCCTACGCAGGCGGGCTGCGCGCGGAAGACGTCGCGCGCCAGCACGCCGAGATCGACGCCGTGAACCGCGACCGGACGGGGATCCGCGTCCTCAAGGGCGTCGAGGCCGACATCCTCGCCGACGGCACGCTCGACTACGGGCCCCAGGTGCTCGACCGCTTCGACTTCGTGATCGGGTCGATCCACGCGCGCTTCGGGATGTCGGAAGCGGAGATGACGGCGCGCGTCCTCGCGGCGATGGACGATCCCCACCTGACCATCCTCGGCCACCCCACGGGCCGGCTGCTGCTGCAGCGCGAGCCGTACGCCATCGACCTGGAGCAGGTGCTCGCCAAGGCGGCGGCCCGCCGGATCGCCGTCGAGGTGAACGCCGACCCGCACCGCCTCGACCTCGACTGGCGCATGGCGCGCCGGGCGCGGGAGCTCGGAGTCACCATCTCGATCGGGGCGGACGCCCACTCGACGGCCGGGATCACCAACGTCGCGGTCGGCCTCGGCATCGCCCGCAAGGGCTGGCTCGAGGCGGCGGAGGTCCTGAACACGCGGGACGCCGAGGGGTTCCTCGCCTTCGGCCGCACCCGGCGCACGCGGGCCGCCTGATGCCGACGACGACGCGACCCCCGCGGCGTCTCGGGCGCGAAACCCCGGCCCAGCTCAAGGCGCGGGCCCGGAAGATCATCGCGCGCCTGGAGCAGGAGTACCCCGACGCCACGTGTGCCCTCCACCACAGGAATGCCCTCGAGCTGCTGGTCGCCACGATCCTCTCGGCCCAATCCACCGACGCGCGCGTCAACATGGTGACGCCCGCCCTGTTCGCGAAGTACAAGACCGCGCGCGACTACGCGACCGCCGACCCGAAGGTGCTCGAGCAGGAGATCCGCAGCACCGGGTTCTTCCGCAACAAGACCAAGGCGATCATCGGCATGGCCCAGGCGCTGGTGGAGCGCCACGGGGGCGAGGTGCCCGACACCATGGAGGAGCTGGTCCAGCTCCCCGGCGTGGGCCGGAAGACCGCGAACGTGGTGCTCGGCACGTGGTTCAAGAAGAACGAAGGGATCGTGGTGGACACCCACGTCCAGCGGCTCGCCACCCTGCTCGGCTTCACCCGCGAGAAAGACCCCGTGAAGATCGAGCGGGACCTGATGGCGCTCGTGCCGCGCGACAAGTGGACCTGGTTCTCGCACACCCTGATCCAGCACGGGCGGCGCGTCTGCATCGCCCGGCGGCCGAAGTGCGAGATCTGCGTGGTGAATCGGTGGTGTCCGAGCTCGAGGGTATGAACCTCCCCCCCATCGACCGCGCCCAGCTCGTCGCGACGAGGCGCGACCTGCACCAGCACCCCGAACTGGGATTCGAAGAGCGGCGCACCAGCGCCCTCGTCGCCGAGCGGCTGCAGCAGCTCGGCTACGCGGTGACGACCGGCGTCGGCAAGACGGGCGTCGTGGGCGTGCGGAACGGCGCGCCGCGGGACGACGGGCGTTGCGTGCTGCTGCGCGCCGACATGGACGCTCTGCCGATCGAGGAAGCGAACGACGTCCCCTACCGGTCGAGACACCCGGGGAAGATGCATGCGTGCGGCCACGACGGGCACGTGGCGATCGGGCTCGAGGTCGCCCGGCGGCTGCACGCGTCGTACCTCCCCGGCACGCTCAAGCTCGCGTTTCAGCCCGCCGAAGAAGTCTCGAACGGCGCGGTGGCGATGATCGAGGCCGGCGTGCTCGACGCGCCCCGGGTGGACGCGGCGTTCGGGATCCACCTCTGGAACGACCTCCCCGCCGGCACGATCGCGCTGATGCCGGGTCCCGTGATGGCCTCGGTGGACGAGTTCGAGATCGCGATCGTCGGGCGGGGCGGCCACGGCGCGGCGCCGCACCAGACGATCGATCCCGTGCTGATCGCTGCGCACGTGGTGACCGGCCTGCAGGCCATCGTCTCGCGGCGCCGCAACCCGTTCGAGGAAGGCGTCGTGTCGGTCACGCAGGTGAACGCCGGGCACGCGTTCAACGTGATCCCGGGGCGCGCCGAGCTGCGCGGCACGGTGCGCACGTTCGGCGGCAAGTTTTTCGAAGAGGCCCCGCAGCTCTTGGAAGAGACGGCGCGGGGGATCGCGGCGGCGTTCGGGGCGACGGCGGAGGTCAAGTACCGGCGGCTGTCGAAGCTGCTCGTGAACGACGAGAAGATGACCTCACTTATGAAAGGCGTAGCACAAGAAGTCGTCGGGCAAGAACGTGTGATCGAGGGCATCCGGACCATGGGGGGAGAGGACATGTCGTTCTTGCTCGCGCAGGTGCCCGGCGCGTTCGCGTTCGTCGGCTCGGCGCCGCCCGGGAAGAAGGGCGCTCCGCACCACAGCCCGACCTTCGACATCGACGAGGAAGCGCTGGTGATCGGGGCGGACTTGCTGACACGGACGGCGGTGCGGTACCTGGAGACGGGCACGTGACCCATGATTCGCGCCCTGAAAGGGCGCGCTCGGCGCCAGTGCGTCCTTAAAGGACGCACACCGAGCCGAGCCCGGGCTCTCAGCCCGGGAACACTCGGATACAAGCCCGGCTACATTTAGGTCGATGCCCAACCTCCTCGCCGCCGAGCCCTCCGCTTACCTGAAGTCCGCCGCCCATCAGCCGGTGCACTGGCAGGCGTGGGGCGAGCCGGCGTTCGCCGCGGCGCGCGCCGGCGACAAGCCGATCCTGCTCGACATCGGCGCCGTGTGGTGCCACTGGTGCCACGTGATGGACGGCGAGTCGTACGAGGACCCCGCGGTGGCCGAGATCCTCAATCGCGACTTCGTGTGCATCAAGGTGGACCGCGACGAACGGCCCGACGTGGACACGCGCTACCAGCGCGCCGTGCAGGCGCTCACCGGCCAGGGCGGCTGGCCCCTCACCGCGTTCCTCACGCCCGAGGGCGAGGTGTTCTTCGGCGGCACCTACTTCCCACCGGAGGAGAATCACTACGGCCGGCCGGGGTTCCTCAGCGTGCTGCGGCACGTCGGCCGCGCCTGGCGCGAGGACCGCGACAAGGTGGCGCAGAACGCCAAGGCGATCCGCCAGCACGTCGCCGAATCCCTCAACGAGACCAAGGGCGGCCAGGTCACCCCGGCGCTCCTCGAGGAAGCGGTGAGCCAGATCGCCCGCCTCTTCGACATCCGTTACGGCGGCTTCGGCACCGCGCCCAAGTTCCCGCACCCCGCCGCGTGCGACCTGCTCACCGCCCGCTGGCACGATACCCGGGAAAACTGGACGCGCGAAGTCGTCGAGAAGACGCTCACCGCGATGGCGCGGGGCGGCGTCCGCGACCACGTGGGCGGCGGCTTCCACCGCTACGCCGTGGACGAACGCTGGATCGTGCCGCACTTCGAGAAGATGGCGTACGACAACTCGGAGCTGCTCCACGCCTACCTGAACGGCTACGCCGCCCTCGGCACCCCGCTCTTCAAGCAGGTCGCCGAGGGGATCGTGGGCTGGGTGCTCGAGGTGCTCTCGGACGCGGAGCGGGGAGCGTTCTTCACGTCGCAGGACGCGGACGTCGAGTTCGGGGACGACGGCGACTATTGGACCTGGACCCCCGATGAAGTGCGAGACGCGTTGAACGACGAGAAGGCGTATCACGTCACACGTCGCACGTTCGACGTCGAGGACGAAGGCGAGATGCACCACAACCCCCGCAAGAACGTGCTGTGGTGGCGGCGCGACCCCGCGGGCGACGACGAGTGGCCGGTCCTGAAGGACGCCCTCGCCCGGCTCAAGGCCGCGCGCGACCGGCGCAAAGCCCCTGCCGTGGACACGACGCCCTACGTCAACTGGAATGCGATGATGGCCGCGGCGTTCCTGCACGCCGGCGCGGTGCTCGACCGGCCGGAGTGCAACACGCTCGCGCTCAAGGTGCTGAACCGTCTCTGGGCCGAAGCGTGGGACGGGGGACGGGGGATGGGCCACGCCATCGGGCGGGTGGAACCGCGCGGGCTGCTCGAAGACAACGTCCACGCCGCCGCGGCGTTCCTCGACGCCGCCGAAGCGACGGGTGACGACGCCTGGCTCGAGCGCGCCGTGACGGTGATGCGCTACTGCGGCCGCGCTCACTGGGACGCGGAGATCGGCGGCTTCTTCGACGTGGCCCGCGAGCGCACGGGCACCGCCTACCTCGCGACCCCGGCGAAGCCGGTGCAGGACGCCCCCACGCCGTCCGGCAACGGCGTGGCGGCGCTCGTCCTGGCGCGCCTCTGGGCCCTCACCGGCGACATGGAATGGCGCCGCCTGCTCGACCGCCAGCTCGAGACGTTCGCGGGCGGTGCGGGGCAGCTCTCGCTGTACGGCGCCACCCTGCTCCGGGCCGTCGACTGGGCCGTGAACCCGGTGACGCGGATCGAGGTGCTAGGTGCCAGGGGTGAGGGGCCGGCCTGCGACATGCACCTGCTCGCACTCCAGACCTACCGGCCGCGCAAGGTGGTGGTCCGCAAGACCGCCGACCGGCCAGCGGCGACGGTGTGCCTGGGCACCACCTGCTCCCTTCCCGTGTCCACCGCCGAGGCGCTCGCGGACCTCTTGCGGTGACGCACCGGATCCTCGGCCGCACCGGTTTTTCGGTCCACCCCATCGGTTTCGGCGGCTGGGCGATCGGCGGCAACCGCTACGGCAACTCCTACGGCCCGACCGACGACGCCGAGTCGCGGCGCGCGGTGCGCCGGGCGCACGAGCTGGGGTGCAACTTCTTCGACACGGCGGACGTGTACGGGCACGGGCACTCCGAGGAGCTGCTCGGCGAGGCGCTCGACGGCATCCGCCGCGACGTGATCGTCGCGACCAAGGTGGGCGGCAACTTCTACAACCGCGACGTGAACCCGCTGCTCCTCCCCCGGATCGCCGAGGCGCTCGGCCACCCGCTCGACCGGGAGCCCCCGGACGCGGTGCTCCCCGTGACGCACGACGCCAGCTTTTCCCCCGCCTACGTGCGGTTCGCCGTGGAGCGGTCGCTGCGCCGGCTGCGCACGGACTACATTGACCTGCTCCAGCTGCACAACCCGTCCCTCGGCCTGATCGCCGATCCCGACACCTATGGGGTGCTCGAGGACCTGAAACGGGAGGGGAAGATCCGCTGCTACGGGGTATCGGTGCACCCGCCCGAGGAGGGGATGGCGGCCGTCCGGGTGGCGCGACCCGATGCGGTCCAGATCGTGTACAACATCGTGCGGCGCGAGGCGGAGGAGGCATTCCTCCCCGCCGCCCGGGCCGCGGGCGTCGGGGTGATCGCGCGCGAGCCGCTCGCGAACGGCTTCCTGGCGGCGCGCTACGGCCCCGACAGCACGTGGGAGCGGGGCGACATCCGCGCCCGCATGCCCCGGCCGTACGTGGCGCAGGTGGCGGCGCTGGGCCGACGGGTGCAGGAGTTGGCCGAGTCGGCGGGCGTCACGGCGGCGCAACTCGCGCTCCAGTTCGTGCTGGACAACGACGCCGTCTCCGTCGTGCTTGTAGGGATGAAGACCGTCGCGCAGGTGGAAGAGAACCTTTCCTTGGAGACAGGCTCCTGATGACCAACAAACACGCCGTCGTCGAGACCGTGAAGGGCACGATCGAGCTGGAGCTGTTCGCCGACGAGGTGCCGAACACAGTGGCCAACTTCGAAAAGCTCGCGAACTCGGGCTTCTACGACGGGACGACGTTCCACCGGGTGATCTCCAACTTCATGGTCCAGGGCGGCGATCCCAACTCGAAGACCGGGAAGGGACGCGTCGGCACCGGCGGCCCCGGCTACACGATCAAGTGCGAGACCCACAAGAACGTCCACAAGCACGTCGCCGGCACGCTCTCGATGGCGCACGCCGGGAAGGACACCGGCGGCAGCCAGTTCTTCATCTGCCACACGCCGCAACCCCACCTTGACGGAGTCCACACCGTTTTCGGACAGGTCACCAAGGGGCAGGACGTCGTGAACAAGATTGCGCAAAACGACGAAGTCAAATCGATTCGAGTGAAGTGACCCGCATCTCGATCCCCTTCGCGAGGAAGCCATAGCCATGCTGCGGAGACTCCCCATATTCTGCGCCGTGGCGCTGGCTTGGCCCGCGACGCTCACCGCCCAAAGCGGGCAGTTCGTCGTGCGGCTCGGACGCGATACCCTCGCGATCGAGCAATACACGCGCACCGTGGACCAGCTGCAGGCCGAGCAGGTGGTCCGCAGCCCGCGCACCGTGCACCGCATCTACACGGCGACGTTCGGGCCCGGCGGGACGATCACGCGGTTCGAGCTCGTCACCCACAACGTCTCGGGCGCCCCGGGCCGAGTGGAGAGCAAGGCCACCGCCTCGTTCGCGGGCGATTCGGCGATCGTCACGGTGCCGCGCGGCGACACCACGGTGACGCAGCGGGTGAAGGTCGGCGCGGGTGCGCTGCCCTACGTGAACCAGGGCTGGGCCCTGGTGGAGGAAGTCGCACGGCGGGCACGCGCCGCGGGCGGCGCCCACTATACGGCGGCGATGCTGCCGCTCGGCAACGACGAGCCGTGGACGGTCGAGCTGAACCAGGTCGGGAGCGACTCGATGGCGCTGCTGCTCGGACCTCTGGGGCTGATGCACATGCGCGTGGACGACCGGGGTGCGCTGCTGGGGTTGAGCGGCGCGGGCAGCACCATGCAGGTCACGGTGCAGCGGGTGCAGGGCCTCGACTTCGCGGGCGTGGGCAAATCGTTCGCGCCGCGCTCGCTCGGGTCCCTGTCACCGGCCGACTCGGTGAAGGCGACCATCGCGGGCGCGGCGCTGGCGGTGCGCTACAGCCGGCCCGCGATGCGCGGCCGGGTGATCTTCGGCGGCGTGGTGCCGTGGAACGAGGTGTGGCGCACCGGCGCCAACGCGGCGACGGTGCTCGAGACGAACGCCGACCTGGTCGTGGCGGGCACGCCCCTTCCCGCCGGCACGTACAGCCTCTGGACCATTCCCTCGCCCACGGGGTGGAAGCTGATCGTCAACAAGAACACCGGGCAGTGGGGCACCGACTACGCCGCGCAGCACGATCTGGCGCGGCTCGACATGAAGGTCGAACGACTGCCGCAGCCGGTGGAGCAGTTCACGATCGCGATCGAGCCGCGGGGCAAAGGAGGCGTCTTGAAGCTGGAGTGGGAGAACACGCGGGCGTGGGTGCCGTTCTCGAAGAAATAGCTTGCACCTCGACTTCGCCGTCGCCGCCGACTACGCCCTGGTCGATCAAGCCGGGAAGCTCTCCGTCCTGGGGATCTTCCAGCACATCTGGGTGCAGCAGTTCCCGGCGATGCACCCGCGGCTGCACCTGGTGCTGCGGCTCAAGGGCAAGCGCACCGAGGTCGGCGAGCACGGGGTCCAGATCCGCTTGCTCGACGAGCAGAACGCGGAGATCTTGGGAGGGAACGGCAACGTCAATTTCGCCGAGCCTCCGGCGGGGGTGACCGAGATCGAGGCGGGGGCGATTCTCGTGTTCGACGTCCCGTTCCCGCACGCCGGGGCGTACCGCTTCGAGATCACGCTCGACGGCGAGCAGAAGGCCGCCGTTCCGGTCACCGTGAGTCAGCTTCCCAGTCCAACGGGAGGTAGCGATGCGCAGACCATCCACTAGCCTTGGACCATCGTGGTCACGCTAAGAATCAACGGTCAGTCCCAGCAGGTCGACGTGCCGCCGGACATGCCCCTGCTCTGGGTGCTGCGCGACGTGATCGGCCTGACCGGCACCAAGTTCGGCTGCGGCGTGGCGCTGTGCGGCGCCTGCACCATCCATCTCGACGGCCAACCTACGCGCTCCTGCGTCACGCCCGTCGCCGCGGCCAGCGGGAAGAACATCACGACCATCGAAGCGATCGGCGCCACGCCCGCTGGAAAGCAGATCCAAGAAGCCTGGCTCGATCTGGAAGTCGTTCAGTGCGGCTACTGCCAGTCCGGCCAGATCATGTCCGCCGCCGCGCTGCTGGCGCGCAAGCCGCATCCCAGCGACGCCGACATCGACGGGGCCATGGCGGGCAACATCTGCCGCTGCGGCACTTACACGCGCATCCGCGCTGCCATCAAGCAGGCGGCGAAGCGGGCCTCACCATGAACACGGTTTCTCGTCGAGCCTTCGTGAAGGCCGGCGCGGCCGCCGGTGGTGGCCTGTTCTTGAGCTTCAACCTGCCCGCGCCGGTGCGTCGAGCCGTGGCCGCGGGCACCGCGCCCGCCACCACCTTCGCGCCCAACGCCTTCATCCGCATCGACCGCGACGGCGGCGTTACCCTGATCATGCACAAGGTCGAAATGGGCCAGGGGACGTACACGTCCATGCCGATGCTGCTCGCGGAAGAGCTGGAGGTGGATTTGGCTCAGGTCCGGCTCGAGCATGCGCCGGCGAACGATGCGCTGTACGCCGAGCCGCTGTTCGGCGTTCAGGAGACGGGCGGCTCGACGTCGGTGCGCGGCAACTGGGAGCCGCTGCGCCGTGCCGGTGCGACGGCGCGCACCATGCTGGTGGCCGCCGCCGCGCGGACGTGGAGGGTCGATCCGAGCTCGTGCAACGCCGCTCAGGGTGAGGTGATCCACCGGGCGTCCGGCCGCCGCATCAGCTACGGCGCCCTGGTGGACGCGGCCGCTCTCCTGGCGGTACCGCACAACGTCGCGCTCAAGGACCCGAAGGACTTCAAGTTGATCGGTACGCCCGCGAAGCGGCTCGACAGCCCCAACAAGGTCAACGGCGTGGCGCAGTTCGGCATCGACGTGAAGGTCCCGGGCATGAAGGTCGCCACCGTGGCGGCCTGTCCCGTGTTCGGCGGCAAGCTCGCGAGCGTGGACGACGCCAAGGCAAAGACGATCAAGGGCGTGCACCAGGTCGTGCGGCTCGACGACGCCGTCGCGGTGGTCGCCGAGCACATGTGGGCGGCCAAGCAGGGCCTCGCCGCGCTCACGATCCAGTGGAACGAGGGCCCGAACGCCAAGCTTAGCACGGCCGATATCGTGCAGCAGCTGGCGGTGGCGTCGGCGACGCCGGGCGTGGTGGCGCGCAACGACGGCGACGTGACGAAGGCCATGGCGGGCGCCGCGCAGAAGCTCGAGGCGGTGTACGAGCTGCCGTTCCTCGCCCACGCCACGCTCGAGCCCGCGAACTGCACCGTCCACGTCCGCCCCGACGGGGGGGGCTGCGACATCTGGGTGGGGACGCAGGTGCCGACCTTCGCCCAGACCGCGGCGGCGAAGCTCACCGGTCTGTCGAAGAACAAAGTGCAGGTGCACAACCACCTGCTGGGCGGCGGCTTCGGCCGGCGGCTCGAGGTGGACTTCATCATCCAGGCGGTGCAGATCGCGAAACAGGTCGCGGGCCCGGTGAAGGTGGTGTGGACCCGCGAGGAAGACATCCAGCACGACATGTACCGGCCGTACTACTACGACCGGCTCGCCGCCGGGCTGGACGCGCGCGGCAGGCCGATCGCCTGGACCCATCGCGTCGCGGGCTCCTCGATCATGGCGCGCGTGGTCAGCCAGCTCTTCCCCAAGACGTTGCGCGTGATGCGGGCGGCGGGCGCCCGCCAGTTGATTGCGATGATCAAGGGCCTCGACGTGGACGCCGTGGAGGGCGCTGCGGACCCGCCCTACGCGTTGCCCAACATCCGGGTGGAGTACGTGCGCCAGGAGCCGCCGGGGATTCCCACGGCGTTCTGGCGCGGCGTCGGGCCCACCCACAACATCTTCGTGGTCGAGAGCTTCATCGACGAGCTGGCCGCGGCGGCGAAACAGGACCCGTTCGAATACCGCCGAGCCTTGCTCGACCGGTCGCCGCGCGCCAAGGCCGTGCTCGAGCTCGCGGCCGAGCGGGCTGGGTGGGGGCAGCCGCTGCCAGCGGGCCGCGGTCGGGGCATCGCGCTGCTGCACGCGTTCGGCGAGACCTACATCGCCCAGGTCGCCGAGGTGTCGGTCTCGAAGTCGGGCGACGTGCGCGTGCACCGCGTCGTCTGCGCCGTGGATTGCGGCACGATCGTGAATCCGGACACGGTGAGGGCGCAGATGGAGGGCGGCATCGTGTTCGGCATCACCGCCGTGCTGTTCGGCGAGATCACGATCAAGGACGGCCGCGTGGAGCAGCGCAACTTCAACGACTATCGGATGCTGCGGATCAACGAGGCGCCCGTGGTCGAGGTCCACCTGGTGAAGAGCACGGAGGCACCCGGAGGCATCGGCGAGCCGGGGACGTCGACCGTGATGCCCGCCGTGACCAACGCCATCTTCGCGGCCACCGGCAGGCGGGTGCGCAAGCTGCCTGTGGGGGAGCAGCTGCGCTCGACCTAGCCGCGGTCACACTCACGGCGACCCCTCTTCCCGCCGCTCGAGGAGCGTGGCGACGAGCGTGACCAGGGTGGCGGCGTCGAACGGCTTGCCGAGGAAGCGATCGGCCCCGAGCGCCACCGCGTGCCCCTCGACATCGAGCGACCCGACGCTCGCCGCCCCGGACATCGCGACGATCTTCACCGTCGGCCACTCGCGGCGCAGCCGGCCGATCGTCTGCAGCCCGCCCTGCCCCGGCATGAAGATGTCCACGATCACGACGTCGGCGGCGTGTCGCTCGTAGGAGCGGATCCCGGCGTCGCCGCTCGCGGCCTGGCGGACGTCGTGGCCGGCGCGCTCCAGCTGCTTCGTGAGGGCTTGTCGCAGCATGACGTCGTCGTCGATGATCAGCACTCGGGCCATGTCGGACTATCACCGCTCCGGCCTGCCCGCACTAGGCCGTTTTTGCGGCACGATAGGGCGGGAATGCGGCAGCGTGCGATGGGGGAGCGGGACCCCCGGCTGGGGCGTCAGCCACCGGGGTGGGCGCTTGCACGACCGCATACGAGGGATACCTTCGCAGCGTGCCGTCCACCACGCTCAACGTCCCGCCTCTGATAATCGCTATCGCTTCACCGAGCGACTTCGTGCGGCTTCGTGCGCCGGCTCCCAACCGCGTGCTCCATCTCCGTCCAGGAGGACCCCATGAAGCCCAGACTCACGATCGCGCTCGCACTACTCATCATGCTGCCGCCCCGTCCCGGACTGATGCGGGCGCAGGCCTCGGGCACGGCGCGTAACTTCCAGCTGGTCGGCCACAACCCGCTGTCCAGCCGTGGAATGAACGCGGCTCTCGCCATCTTCGACCACTTCGTCTACATCGGTAATCGCACCGACGGCTCGAGCCGGTGCGGGGTCGGCGATCCGCGCGGGACGACGACCGGCCTCGACTCCTGCCCGCACGTGGATCCCGGGATTCTCATCATAGACGTTGCGAATCCGGCGAGCCCCAAAGTGGTGGGCGAGATTCCTGTGCCGCTTAACCCGTCCGGCACCCCGGTCGGCATTACGACCCGGGAGCTGCGCGTGTGGCCGCGCAAGAAGCTGCTCATCGTGCTGACGTTCCGGTGCAGCTCGGTCATCCACGCCTGCCCGCCGGGGAACGACACGCAGTTCCCATTCGACCTGAAGTTCTTCACTTTGGAAGATCCGGTGCACCCGCAGTTCATCCGTAGCCACGTGACCCGGTCATCCGCGGGCGTCGCGATCAAGCCGCACGAGTTCTTCCTCTGGATCGACCCGGCGGACGACGACAGGGCGCTGCTCTGGGAGTCGACGCCCAGCGTCTCCGCCAACCCGGCCAGGCCGAACCTCGCGATCGAGGACATCAGCGCCGTCCCGGAGGGTGGGCCGGTGCGGCTCGTGGCCGAAGGCAACTGGAACCAGCTCTTCCCGGGCGCCGCCGTCGCAGCGAACTACGACTTCGATCTCTCGTTGCACTCTATGGCGCCCTTGGCCGACGGGACAAGGACGTACCTCGCGTACCTGCGGGGCGGCCTCGGCGTGCTCAACACCAGTATGGTGGCCAACAACCAGGTTCCGGCCGGCACGGTCGAGAGCCTGAACGACGACCTGCTCACCCCGGTGCCGTTCCCCACCTGGGGCACGGGCCCGCAGTGCGCCGGTCACACGGCGGCGGGCTGCGCCGAGAGCCACTCCGCGGTACCCTTGCCCGGCACGCCGTTCGCGCTCACGATCGACGAGGTGTACGGCACGTTCACGGTGTCGTCGTTCGGATGGCCGTGGGGCTGGGCGCGTGTATGGAACGTCGCCCAACCGGCACGGCCGCGCATCGTCGGGGAATACAAGATCTTCCAGAACACCGAAGGCTTCCGAGCCGACGTCGACCCGGCGACGGAGCAGTTCACGAGCTACTCGTCGCACAATCCAACCCTGACGCGCAAAATCGCCTTCGACTCGTGGCACTCAGGCGGCCTGCAGGCGATCGACCTCTCTAACCCGGCGCAGCCCAAGCAAGCGGGCTTCTTCTCCCCGGCACCGCTCGACGCGGTGGCAACAGAGGATCCGGCGTTGTCGCGCGGCCCCAACAAGGTCGTGATTTGGAGTTATCCCATCATCAAGGATGGGCTGATCTACGTCGTGGACATCCGGAACGGGCTCTACATCCTGCGCTACACGGGACCCCATGCCAGAGGGGTCAACGACATCAGGTTCCTGGAGGGAAACTCGAATCTGGGCGATGCCGTGGCGCTCGACCAGTCGGCGGGGAACGACGAATAGCGGCGGTGCCCAGCGAGGTTCGGCAGAGGGACCCCGATCAGGGCGTCAGCCACCGAGCGACGCCGCCGTGGTGGGAGCAGGTCCCGCGGCGCGATTGGCTGAAGCTGTATGTGCCGTCGCGGCACCGGGCGGTGGCGCCGGGCGGCGGACTGTCGTTCGCAGTCCGAACCGGCGATGGGACCCACTGGCCGCGAGCGTTGATGTAGCCGCGGCCGGCCGCGGCGGGGGCGTGCGGCGCTTGAAGGGTGAGGAATTCTTCGGGGACATAGCCGGCCGCGCTGTCTGCGGCAACGCTGCACCATCCGGTGGAGCAGGACGCGACGTGTACCCGCGTCCCCGTCGGGAGCGCGGCGACGACGCTTGCGCCCATCGCTGGTTGCGCGCGCAGTCGAATGGCGGCGGTGGTGTATGCGACGGTGTCCCGCAGCTCCCGCTGCGCGGCCAATGCGATCGGGAGCGCGAGCGAGAGGAGTGTGACCCGAAGGATTCGCAACATCAGCCCGCCTCCGGCCTGCGCGCTCTGCACCGTGATCTCCGGTTGCACCTTCGTCAGGTGCCGTCCCAGCGGCGACTCGTAGAAGGCCAGCAGCTGCTCGAGCTGCGGCTTGCTGAAGTGCGAGTCGTACACCGGGACGAGCATGTCGATGAAGCGCGGCATGTCGCGGCGGGCGCGGGCGGTGAACTCGTCCCAGAACTCCTTCGGAATCCGCGGGTTCGCGGCGCGCTGCGCCGGGATGGACGCCTCCATCGCCGTCACGGCCAGGTCGGCCGCCTTGGTCAGAGCCAGCAGCCGGCGAATCAGTGCCGCCTTGTCGGCCGGCGCCTGGGCCCGGCCGAGCCCGGAGACGGCGAAGCTGCCGACACCGACGAGCAGGGCGACGAAACCGCAACGGCGAGCGAGCGCGAGTTGCACGGTGAGCCTTTCAGGAAGAGGAGTGCCCAAACAGCCGTGCCAAAATGCGACGCCGCCGCGGGCGCGGCTAGGGCGTTTTTGCGGCATCGGCGGGTCCAAATGCGGCAGTACCCGCTTCACCGCCTTCTCCCGCCCTTTACCGCCCTCTGCCGCCCTTCAGTTCACCCGCGCCTGCAGCCTCCGCAACCCCACGACTGCCGGCCCGTACC